>Ga0315913_1001289_pt1 | contig 27141 bp, 18 predicted proteins | sample MpolsnodulesMG_FD_207736 | JGI IMG/M metagenome (GOLD analysis project Ga0315913, IMG submission 207736) | Medicago polymorpha root nodule microbial communities from Los Angeles, California, United States - small nodules | ecosystem: Host-associated > Plants > Roots > Nodule | place: USA...
GAAAATAGTCCCTGGAGGGACTATTTTAAAAAACAAAAAATTTTGCAGGGACCAAAACAAAAAAAAATTTTACCGGGACCAAAACTTAAACGAGACATATTTGCAGGGACGAGTACCATATTTTAGCCATAATTAAATTAGGGTGATAACAAATCTTTTTAAATATGTTTTAATGATAACAAATCTTATGAAATAAATGTTAAGTTTTATGAATGGTGATCTAATGATGTTTGCTCTTAAGTCTTTTCAAAGAAGTAGACAAGAAATAAGTCTCTTACAAGTGCATATATAAACTCAATGAAAGAATACCAAAATAGTAGCATCATAAGCTCAAAGAAGATATATAAAGAATATTGTTTGCATCAAATGAGTGTTGTTTGAAGATTCAACAAGAAGATGTATTTTATGATCAATTGACTCATCCTCGTCACCACATGGTTTTCAACCAAGTTTTAAAAGATTTGAGGAATAAAGGGTTAATATTTGAAAGATACTCAATGAAGAAGAAACATTGTGTGGAGTCACTAAGAGGAATTATTAGAAGAATTGCATCATCAAACAATTCAAAGTTAATTCACCAAGAAAATATTGTCTTCTCATATAAAAGAGAACATTATCAACTTTGATGAAAATAATGTTCTCATTATAAAGATGATTGTTACACTCGAAATTATTTTTATTACTTCATCAAAATGATTAGAATCAGCTATGAAGAGAAACCAATCTATGAATGAATTATTCATTAAGTCATTCATTAATTGGAGACTCATCAAGGAAGAAAATTCATGATCAATAATATGGAAAAAAATTCATGACCATATGCACGAAGATTCTATCATAAAAGATTTCGGATGATCCAAGAATCTTCCATCATTATTTAAGATATGATTTGGGAGAATAGAGATCAATCAAATGAATTTTTACTTTGAGCAAGGTTTCTCAGGTTCTTACAAAGAACATTCTGGTCATACAAAGTGAAGAGAACATCCTCACTTAATGTTTTTAAAGATAACAAACATATTTTACATTTATTATCTTGTTATCTACTAATGTGTTTTGTGAGATTGTTTCATAAGATTGTTCATGAGAATGTTCTTAGTTCACAAAGATAACAAAACATCTTCATCAAAGCAAAGGACAAACATGATCTTTTAATAAATGTTAAGAATGTGTAGAATCAAAGATCAAGAATAATTGTTATTGTCTTTGTCTCACCAAAAGAAACCTATAAAGGAATAAAATCAGCAAAAGGCCTCATGCATTTTTATGACCCATTAAGGAATAAATCATTCAAACATTGATCACAAAGTATTCCTTGGAAATAAAGCATATGACAACATATTTTGACATCAAGATGACATATACACATCTTAACAAGTGACCAGCAAGCTTCTACACCCCTTCTCCAACTCATGACAACTTGTAAAACATGTTTCTTCTTTGCTCAAGTTTTGCTGTACAGAGAGAACGTTCTAGACAAGCAAAACCATCAAAGAAAGATCTCAAAGTTGTTCTTTGTGATAAAATCATATGACATCAAGATGTCATCAACACATCTTAACAAGGGACCAACTAGCTTTATACAGCAAGATTACAGCTCATATCAACTTGCAAAACGTGTAAACACTTTGCACAAATCTGGTTGGAATAGAGAGAACGTTCTCAATGAACAGTTTTCTTGCTTTCTTTCCAAGCATCAAGTGGAGTCAAATTTTTCCGTTTGAATTGAGTTCCAACAACTCTTTTTTGGCTTGTTTTCCAAGACTCGTCATGTTCTATAAATAGAGGAAGTTATTGAAGGTTAAAAGCAAGAGTTTGAGATACAAAAGCTTCCATCTCTCTAAACAATCATTCTATCAATCAAGCTTTTCACTATATTTTAGGATCATAATCTTTTGTGTTTGGCTTGTAAAATCTCAAACATTTGTTGAGTAACCACGATCCAAAAAAACCATCATCATACAAAGTGTAATCTAGGTCTGAAGTCTATTGGGTTTAATAGTTTGAGATAGAAAAGTTCCAACCTTTCTTGTGCGAAAACAAAGAATTGAATGAGTCTGCAGAGGTTGATAATACAATTGTTCCAGACTGATCTGGTGTGATCAAGACCTTATAGTGTTAGTCATAAGTTTCTGTTAGCAGGATAAATCTCATGTGTTATCTCTCTCTCTCTCTCTCTCCCCCTTCCCCCTCTCTCTCCCTCCCTCCCTCCTCTCGAGTTTTTATATTACACACATACACTATCACAAACGTTTTTTAATCATTCACCAGAACATTCTTCTGGACGTTTTGGTTATATTTTTAATCGGTAAAATATATTCAGAGTTATCTGTTCCATAACTAATCATTGATTTTATTTTATTAATCATTTTATAATCACTCTCCAGAATATTCTGGTCTCTGAAAATAATCTAACTTAATTTCATAGTTTATTAAGTCTTTATCAATCCTAAAAGAAAACTTAATCACTTGAACATTCTCCAGAACATTATGTTCTAAACATATTGCATTATTTTATTGAACTAACTACGACCAAAAATTTTCTCAAGTACTTAAATCTTGTTTAAGACTTTCAGGGCAAATTTATAAAGTGACACAATTCAAACATCACTTTTCTTGTGACTATTTCTTTCACTTCACCTTTCACCATACAACTAATTGTGCCTTTCCCCACTAAGATATTCAATGAAGGTGTTATACCATTGGTTTCCATTGGTCTTGTGACTATTTTTGTTAATTGTGCCTTCCCATACTTCCACGTTAGTCTTAACTCCCTTCGTTTAATGCTTTTTTAATTGCACCATGGTATTAACTTGCACTTGATTCTCCATTGATTAATGTTTAATGTCATTTAATTCCCTTCCGTAAGATCCCTGCATTTTCTGCTTCTGGAAAAGCAACCGGCGTCTGAGTGAAGCTGGTTACGCCATGGCGAATGCCATAGCAAGCAAGAAGCTCTCATCGTAGTAAACTAGGGTACCGTTTAACCCGATTATTTTTTAGCTTCCCTACATTTTTAAGGAGAAGTTAGGCCAAACACAATATCAATAGAGTGCCTTCTAAAAAATGTACTTTTTTTAGAATGCATAAAATTGAATGGAATGAGCTTTGACCAAAAGTTGTTGAATGCTACTTCAAAAAACTATTTCTCGACAATTTATTTCACAAGCACCTCTCTCCAACTCACGCTGGCAACATTTTCTTTTATTTTTTCAATATGTTTTTTTCTTCCATTTTATTTTATTTTATTTTTTTGAACCGGTCCATTTAATTTTTTTTAAGGAGGGGTCCATTTAATTTTATTATCAATTTCTGAAGGAATTTTATTATCTTTTTATCACTTATATATTAATTTCAATATCTTTTAATTATCACAACCTCGCAAATATTTTTATTCACGCTGTCATTGAATAGCACCGAATATTTTTATTCCCTCTCTTCAACCTCGGAAATACACACACACATTAGCGTTTAGAGTAATACTTTATATCTGTCTGTCTGTTTTTTTGTTACGCTAATGCGTATAATTATTTTAGTGTTGCATAATACGTATAATTAATTTTATAAAATTTTGATTTTAATTAAAAGTACAAGTGTAGTTGCCTAAAAATTTATACTTATATATATATTTTACACATTTGTATTGTAACAAACAATGCATATCTTTTTCTTATTAAAAAAACTAAACATCTCTTTTTCAATGACACAGCTATGTAACAAATATAATAGTATATAATATAAATTCTTATCTTTTTGATTGACACTAAAAATATGGTATTCTTATAACAAAATTTGTTATAGAGTATAATTGGAAAAGAAAAAACCAACTATTCTCATTATATATACACACACATATACATATTATAGATATATTCTTCAGCTCCACAATTCTTTCACGTTACACAAAATAAACATCATTGAGTAAATATAGTATTTGTAAAAATATATCTTTTATATTTTAAACATTTTTTCCCTTCAAAAAATATTTTAAACATTTTTTTATTTAGTATGTTAATTCATAATAAATTCAAAATTTTGTCCTTGTGAGCTTATCTCAGTTGATAAAGATAACGCATAAATATATGCAAGGTTCGGGGTTCGAACCCCGGACACCACCAAAAAAATAATAAATTCAAAGTTTTGTACAATATTTTGCCAAACAGCTTTTAAGTTAAAAACAACTTTAAAACTAAAAAACAATAAAGAAACCAAACAACTTTATCTTCTTCCTTAAAGAGCTTTATTTGAACTTTGTTTTAAAGTAGCTTTTAGACCGAAAAAAAGTCTGACCAAACGGTACCTAGATTGAGTCGAGACCAATGTTTTATTACCTCCTATGTGGAATAGCATTTACACGACTCCCTCTAAAAAAAAGCGTTTACATGACTGTCTATATGAAGAATGCTATAACTTTTTTTGGCTTAAATGCACTTTTGGCCCTCTATGTTTGGTGTCGTAGCAATTTTGACCCCCTAACAAAAAAAATGCAATTTTGACCCCATAATTTTCGCAACTATGTTGAGAAGCCGCCACGTGTCCCAAAAAAGGGGCCAAAATCACAACTTTTTGTAAAAATAAAGGGCCAAAAGAGCATATTTCCCTAAACATGGCAAAATTAGGGGGTCAAAATTGCATTTTTTTTGTTAGGGGGCTAAAATTGCTATGACGGCAAACATAGATGGCTAAAAGTGCATTTAAGCCAACTTTTTTTTGATAATAAGATAGAAAGGACATAAGAAAAATTTGAAATAGGAATATATATCATATTATATATTTTATTTATTGTATTTTGTTTCAATTAAGAACAAACTCAACGGCCGTCTATATGTACAAGAGCAATAGTCGAGAACATAGTCTTGCACACAATACCCAACACCCAACTTAGGATATTTGGCAGCACACCTTGCATCACAACAATCATTCCTACAATCACTAGTGCATAGTCCTTTCCCAATATCACATTGATTAAGTCCAAATTGTCCTGCCACTGGATGTTCGTAAGAACAAGTGCATAAATTGTAGAAGTCACAATTCGATCCTAAAACTTTACCTCCTCTTGCAAAGACTGGACATTGTGTTGTACAATGTACATGTTCATCAGCACAATTAGCCACAATGTTTGTGCAAACACCTTCTACCTGTGTTAATTGCACTATGCCCGGACAAAATATGAAGAAAAAAAAATTAACAAAATATTAGTGAGAGATTTAACATCAATTTATAATTTAACAACATTGATGACGATGGTGGAGATGCTTACATGCAACAACCAAAGCCAAATTAAAATGCGAAGAAGCAAACAGATTTTGACATTTGGTTCACCGTTATGCAATAATTCTTTGTAAAGTTTATTTTTGTTTTACTACAATGTTGAAGTTGTGTATTTATAAGTCAAGAAAGGAGAGTTTTTCATTGATATAAACTTTTTTTGTTTTGTTTTTACTTTTGAAACATTGAGTGCGACGTTTAAAACAGTCTTACTATATAAAGATTTTTAATATTTTTAATATGTGCTCTTAGACCATCTATGATGACAATGAGATGAACGTGCCAAGAGATGAACAAAAGAAAATGATTGACGTGTACTGGAACCTATTTAAGAATTCAAAGGGGAAGGTCTATTGTGAATGCTCTTAAGGAACATATTAGCATTCTCTCCTAAATTAAATGTGCCGACAAGATTGCTTCTTGGTTGTTTATACTACAAAAAACTTGACATTTAGCGACAACAAAAACTATAGGTAAATTTCATTTTAGCATAGTTATAACACCAAATACCTATACATACGTCCATTTTTTGGGGGTCAATACTTAGGTTTTACCTACGGATTTTGGACGTCACTATTGCCTACTATGACTAAATGTCTTTTTCGGACAAAACAGATAGTTATTACCTACATATCTGGGATGTAGGTATAGAGCCTAATTAGAACCACAAATGTTTTTTACTTACGAATTTTGGACGTATGTATAGAACCTAATCAGAACTACAAATGGTTTTTACCTACGGTTATCCCTGTTACCACAGACTTTAACGACACCTAATATTTCATTGGTATAGATTGTAACCTTGAATGACAATTACTTATTCATATGTTTTATTGCTATCAATATACACATCATATTCCGGATGCCACTAAACGAATTTGATATGTTCTATAAAGAGAATATCTTGAGGAAGATAGATTGTCTCATGTTGATGATGGGATGATGAAGAAATTGCCTCCTCCGTGGAGAGCTCGCCAGAATCCATGGAAGAAGCTCTGTTGTCAGTGAGAAGGAAGGGGGTGGTACCTGCTCACACACTCCAACGCCCAAGTCAGGTGGGAAACAAGGAGGCTGTGAGGTTTTAGGGATAAATTGGACTTACTTGAAATTCCGGTGGAGTGTCCTTTATATAAGCACAAAGAAGTGTAATGGGCTTGTTGCCTTATTAAACCTTACCATGTAATTGAGTCTTTGCTAAGTGGATATGACTTTTTAACCGGACCGAAACATAATTAATCAAGGTACAAATTAGACAATTAATCGAAAATATTTAGAATGCAATATCTAAAATCTCCCACCATATATATCAAAAATTAACACTAAGTCTTACAAACATAGAAATTAGGAATAGGTAAACCATGACAATTGTAATGTACCTTAGAGCATATATACAAACAAAGAAAGAACCATATTAGGCATACAAAACCTTATATATAACAATGTCAATAAAGAAAAGAAAAACAAATCCTTGCCTATACATTGCATTGTCCCTTCTTCATAAACCCTCATACTTTAAAAAATATGCCATCCTTCTAAGACATAGAATCTTGCTTGTTGATAAAGTCATGAACTGCGGTTGATGGGGTAAAGAACAAGAACAAGAGTCACAAATTGAAACGTAAGTTAGTTCTACATTCGATTTGGAAATTGGATCGAATGAATCACCAAGAAGCTGGAACGAGTCACGAATGAATCAATTATTTTCGTTTATGGGTTTATGAAGATTTGGTTCTAAAGATTACTAAAGTTTTTCGTAAAGTTAACTTTTCATTGGGCGCTCTTATTTAATTTTGACTTATTTTATTGTTTTATTTTCTTGGAATATCTTTACCTACGAACAATGTTTTCTTCCGTAGATATATTTTTCTTTTCTTATACATACGGTTTTGAATCTGTCACTATAAACCTCTATCGGTATATGTCATTTTCCTTGTAGTGCATAATCATGGTTTTGTTCCGCGGGATATCATTTTTTCTTGTATAAGCAATTTTTTTGTTTGTTTTTCTTTATGGCGAATATATATAAAGGGGAGGAATGTTTAGATATGAGAAGAATAAATAAAGACCTTTGAATCAAAATCAAGGTACATATTTACAAGTGCACTTAAAATGGCATGTGATATGCTTACCTAAATACCCACTCAAGGCCGTCCACCGGTGTACCTCCTGAATGCATCACTGCTTGTCCATGTGTTGTTCCTCGGTCGTGAAACTATGTTGTGGAGATAGCAGAATTTCAACCCGCCCCAACCACCACCCTTCAATACCTTAGACTAGGGATGACAATGCGGTCCAGACCGCCCCGTTAGGTCTGGCCCGCTATTATCCCAACATAAACGGGTTGGGCGGGTGCAGGAAATCTTGAGGTGGTGGGATGAAACACACACCCCTCCCCGCCCTGCTAGGAGATAGACTGGTGGATTGGCGGGCTACTGTCATTTAAGTCAGTTTTGTTTTTCCATAATCAGGCCGCAGACCAGCCCAGTTCATCCCATCACATACCGCTTTTTCAGTGGGCTAAATGGAACGGGCCAACTATAGGGGGTGAACTCGAAACCTCGGTCCAGTCCGCCAAAAATGACAGATTAAATGTGTTACCCCGATGGATTGGACCCGTTTTATTACCCCTACCTTAGACTCAACCCATCGCACTCCGTCATAGTGTTGTTTATATAAAAATTAAACATAATATGTACAAACAAACAAAAAACATAATTCTCAATTCGGTAGTAGTGTAATGTCACTACAACGAACAATCTGCTCAGCTGAATCAATGAAAACTAAAAACACAAATAACGTGGCTCATGAATAAATTAAAAGCAAAAATACCTAATTAATTGAAGAATTATGAAGCAAGTCAGCAACAGTTTATTTAAAACGTTTTAAAATTCGGCACTAAATTTACAGAAATAACTAATGAATGATTTAAAATACTCTAAAAACTACATCTTATCTTATGCTTGTGAGTGTCTTAGATTATGCTTATAAACACTTTGGGGGTAGAGAACGTTACACATCTTCAATGTCCCACTAACCAAATGGTTAAACTGTGCTCATATTCAAAATAAACTCTATCAAAGAACAAATTGTTTGAGAGAATTTGAGTTTGATTTATGAGTCAAACTATTATCGATCAAACTTTATTTGGATTAAAATGCATAAAAGGTTAATAGAATCATATGAATACGTTAAAAATTGGCATATGTATTACATATTTATTTATTATATTTCTTTCAATTAAGAATAAATTCAACGGCGTTTATAGGTACAAAGACAATAGTTGAGACCATAGTTTTTTATACAGTACCCAATACCTGACTTAGGATATTTGATACGACACCTATCATTACAACAATCATTATCACATCCATCACTGCTGCAGAGTCCCATCCCCTTATCGCACTTATCATATGGTGGTACTCCTGGTGCTGGATGTTCGAAAGTACAAGTACAAAGGTTATAGAAGTCACAATTATATTCTAAAAGTTTAGCACCTCTTCCAAAGTCTTCACACACCCGTTTACAATGTACCTCTTTATCAGCACAATTAGCCACAACGTTTGTGCAAACACCTTCAACCTGTATTAATTGCACTGTGCTTGGACAAAGTATAGAAAAAAAATGAAGCATAAATTAGTGAGAGATCTATCATTTAAATAACCATGATGAAAATGGTGGATAGACTTATTACCTGCAACAACTAAAGCCAATATGGCAAAGAAAACGAAAGATTTTGACATTTGGTTTGCCGTTAAGAAATGATTCTTTGCAGGTTTGTTTTGGTTTGTTACTCCAATGTTAATATGTGTATTTATGTCATTGAAATTAGGTTTGTTTGCTTTTTGACCAAACCAAAAACTTTTTTGTTTTGACCAAACCTAAAACTTTTTTGGTATTATGTGTATGTCGGTGGATAAAATTAAATTATATTTTTATGAACAAATAAACATATATCCCCCGCTTTATCATATTTGTCGCTTTTGGAGAATAATTTTATTTTAGATTACTTGTCACATTCAAGTTTCAATGCAAAATTAATTATTGACTTGTCAACAATACTCTTACTTATTTATTGTAGAGAGAAATAATATAATGAAATAATAAATGATTAAGGGTATTATAGAAAAAACATACAAAATTCCATCAAAAATAAGAAAATTTATTTGATTTTTTGTTATGTGTGAATTCCTTATAAGCGACAAGTATTGTGGGCATATAAAGGTGCAAGAATAGACTTGTGGACATAAAGCATAAATACAAACAAGTCTTTTGTTAGTGAAATACAAACAAGTCTTACATATCAAGAGAAGTTATCGACTGTAAATCTATATTTCTATATTCATACGTGTTAGAAAAAAGTCCATCCTGCATACTATGCAATAATAAAGACAATTACTAGTTTTGTAGCCCAGAGACTTCAAATTTGATGAAGTATCGGTATCCACAGTATCTGATGCATATTTTGCACCGATCCTTGTCCAATGAGTCTCGATATGTACCAAAAAAATACCCGAAGATTAAATTTTAGTTTTTAAGAACACAATTATCTAATACATTTTAGATACACCCAAAATACGCGAGGGATACAATGATGGGAAGTAATATGCGTGAGATACATGTTTTTTAATTATTTTATTTTCTATTTTTTCTTTAAAAAACAAAAGAGGAAACATGATTTTTCTAATTTCTTTTTATTCTTAAAAAAAATAAGAAAAATGAAGAAGCCTTATAATATATACTTAAAATAATGATGTTCTTTTTGGGATGATGTTCAATTTTTGTAATATATGTAAGTGACTACGCAATATTATTCTCTTTTTCAAATATATTTAATCGACTAATTGTCGACTTCTTTATTATCAATATTACTTATATTATATATTGTGCATTTAGATATTTATTTTTAATCTTTATTTTTTTTATATTCAAGTATCCCTACTATATATTGTATCTTGAATTTTAAACAATTTCTATATCATCGTATTGGTACCGTATCGTATAAAGATCTGAACTTCATAGGTTACTAACATAAAACACGTGTTAGATATGCATGCCTGTGAAAGATACCATATCTTCTATAAGGGAGCATTTGTTTCCGGGATTCTAACTTAGATTATCAAAATATGGTTACACGTCATACTAACTAGGACATATTTAATTATTTAATTCCATTTATTTGTTTTATGATTAAAATTTATATAAAAAATAAAAAAATAAATCAGTCACCATCTTCTTTCTTTCTCTTCGTCTTCCATCTTCTTTCAATAAATACCTAGATATTCATCTAAACCCTTTAAAAAGTAAGGAACAAAAATGATGTGTGTGTTGTTTATTATTCATTGCAGAATTTCATTTGCAATAAAATGATGTGTTGAAAGGTGAATAAAATCATAAGAATACATCTGACATGGGCATACATATTATTTATTGTATTTTGTTTCAATTAAGAACAAACTCAAGGCCGTCTATAGGTACATCTGCAATAGTCGAGACCAAAGTCTTGGATACATAACCCAACACCCGACTTAGGATATTGGCCAGTACACTTTGCATCACAACAATCATTCCTACAATCCTTAGTGCAGAGTCCCATCCCAATATCGCATAGATCAATATCATATGGTTGATGATCGTAAGTACAGGTGCATAAGTTGTAGAAGTCACAATTCGTGCCTATAAGTTTAGCCCCACTTCCAAAGGCTTTACACACTGCTGGACAACTAAGATGTTTATCACTACAATCAGCCACAATGTGTGTGCAAACACCTTCAACTTGTATTAATTGCACTGTGCTTGGACAAAGTAAAGAAAAAAATGAAGCATAAATTAGTGAGAGATTTATCATTTAAACAACCATGATGAAAATGGTGGATAGACTTATTACCTGCAACAACTAAAGCCAATATGGCAAAGAAACTGAAAGATTTTGACATTTGGTTCGCCGTTAAGAAATGATTCTTTGCAAGTTTATTTTGGATTGTTAATATGTGTATTTATAAGTCATTGAAATTAGGTTTGTTTGCTTTTTGACCAAACCAAAAACTTTTTTGTTTTGACCAAGCCTAAAACTCTTTTGGTATTATTTGTATGTCGGTGGGATAAATATAAAAGAGAAATTAGATACATATAAGGTGCAAGAATAGACTTGTGGACATAATTCCTAAAAAAAAAAAATTGTGGACATAAAGCATAAATACAAACAAGTCTTACGTAACAAGAGAACTTATCGACGGTTAAATCACTACTCATACGCGTTAGAAAAAAGTCCACCTTGCATACTTTGCAATAACAAAACACAATTACACAATTACTAGACATGTAGTCTAGAGACTTCAAATTTGATGAAGTATCGGTATTTGATACGTGTTAGATAGGCATACGTGAAAGATACTATATCTTTCTATTAATGTGCATTCTTTTTCCGAATTCTATCTTAGATTATCAAAATATGTTTACGCCTCATACTAACTAGGATATATTCTGTTTAATGAAATGCAATAGATTTATTCCTCTCAAAAAACTAGGACATATTCAATTAGTTAATTCTACTCAATTGTTTAATTATTAAAATTTAGGCTTAATTGCAGTTTTAGCCCCCTAACTTTTTCAAAGTTGCGATTTTGACCCCTAAGAAAAAAACTCCAAAACAGCCCCCTAAGTTTTGCACCTGTGACAGTTTTGGCCCCCAAGGCTGATATTGACTTGGTCTACGCTGACGTGGCACCCTAAGTGAGGTGCCACGTGTTATTTTTTATTTTTTTGTCTTGGGGGGCCAAAACTGCTACAGTTGCAAAACTTAGGGGGCTGTTTTGTAGTTTTTTCTTAGGGGGCCAAAATCGCAACTTTGAGAAAGTTAGGGGGCTAAAACTGCAATTAAGCCAAAAAAATTTAAGCAAAGATCCAATGGAAGAGATTATACCTGACAGAGCTTTAAAGAAGGAAAAAGCATAGACAGGCAGAGAGGTCAGAACAAATTTAAGAAGAATCAAGCCGCCCCCAAAAGAAAGAAAATGACTTTTCCACCCCGACAGTCTAGACTTAATGGAATGCAACACAGGGTCCCAAAACGCTAATCGACGAGGATCACCACCAATTGACATACCCAAGTACAAAAAAGGCACTTTTCCAACCTTACAATTCAGAATAGATGCTGCCTCCACCAACCAAGACTCCAAAATATTTAATCCCACCAACAAACTCTTATGAAAATTTACCTTCAAACCAGACATCGCCTCAAACAAAAGCAACACAGCCCGTAAAGCACGGACATTGGCCCAACTCTTAACACCCAGAAGCAAAGTATCGTCAGCAAATTGAAGATGGGAAACTACCACTGAGTTAGACGCTCTAACCCCGTATTCCTCAAACAGATTAGCGGACACCACCTCATTCATCATAATATTCAGGCCCTCTGCAGCCAAAAGGAAAAGAAAAGGATGGAGAGAATCAACTTGACGAAGACCCCTCTCTAACGGAAACTCATCAGTAGGACTACCATTAACCATTAATCACAGCAAATTAAAAAGAAATATATCTATATAGTACTAATTACTAAGTAAAAATAATAACTTTTATGCCCCTAAAAAAATGGTGTCTTGTGCTGTCGCCCCTCCCGCCCACCGTCAGGAACACCCATGTGAATAGTCACTCATTCACTTTATTTCTAAAAGAGATCAATTAGCATACATAGTTTGTTTAAATTTTTTCTAAATTAAGATCAAACGGTTACAGTTAACTAATGATTCTGTCAAGCATACATATTAAATTGTCTTTCCTCAAATACATGACCACACATGAGCAAAATATTTTAAATTTTTTAGCCTATTTAAAACTTATCAATTACAAGTAATGAAGTCTATACATTGTGAATTATGTTGCAGGGACTGGCGTTACTCACAGTACAAGCACATTACCCTAATCTGAAACCAGCCATATGCAACTTATTTGACAAAAACGCAGTGTGTGAAAAAATTAGTGGCAACCATGAAGCTTTACTCTTCATTGGTCTCTACTTATTGGCCTTTGGTAGTGCAGGCTTGAAAGCTTCTCTGCCAGCACATGGTGCTGACCAGTTTGATGAAAGAGATCCCAAAGAAGCAAGACAAATGTCCAGCTTCTTTAATGGTCTCTTGCTTGCAATTTGTGTTGGTGGTTCTGTCAGCTTAACTTTTAATGTATGGATACAAGACAACAAAGGATGGGATTTGGGTTTGGGAATCTCCACCATTGCTATTGTCCTTGCTACCATCACCTTTGCCTCTGGATTGCCATTATACCGAATCCACCTTGCACAAAGAACTAATCCAATTATTGAGATACTGCAGGTATACTATATTAAACTGGCTAGCGTGCAGAAGGCCACTGACATGGTCGTATGTCTTTTTTCGATAAAAATATTGAAAGTTACAAATTAATGGGAGAATTCTGGAAACAAATTTTCTGATATTTGGAAAATAAATAAATTATTAGTATAAACTATAAAGATAGCATTGATGAAGCTGTTGATTTTCCAGGTGTACATTGCTGCAATTCGCAACAGAAATTTGTCCCTTCCTGAAGACTCTGGAGAACTATATGAAATTGAACAGGACAAAGAGGCTATAATGGAAATAGAGTATCTACCTCATAGAGACATTTACAGGTTCACTCTCACTACTATCCAAAACTAACTATATATCTCACTTGATGTTGATCATTGCTTAAGCACTAAAAAGCAATGAGTAAAACTACTTAATCATATATTTTGATTGTGTCAAGTTCGAAATTGATGGATCCATTTGCACAGGTTCTTGGACAAAGCAGCCATAGAAAGAAAATCTGATGTACAACTTGAAAAACAAGAAACTCCAAGCCCATGGAAACTATGCAGAGTTACACAAGTAGAAAATGCCAAAATATTTCTAAGCATGATCCCAGTATTCTTCTGTACAATCATAATGACTCTTTGCTTAGCACAGCTTCAAACCTTTTCAGTCCAACAAGGCTTCACAATGGACACAAGAATCACCAAACATTTCAACATCCCACCAGCATCCTTACCAATCATCCCAGTTGTTTTCTTAATCTTTATAATCCCTTTCTACGACCGAATCTGTGTGCCACTTCTCCGTAAATTCACTGGCATACCAACTGGCATTACTCACTTGCAGCGAATAGGCGTTGGCCTAATACTATCCTGCATCTCGATGGCAATCGCAGCAATCATAGAAGTGAAAAGAAAAAACGTAGCTAGAGACAATAACATGCTTGATGCTATTCCAGGAGTTCAACCATTACCTTTGAGTATATTTTGGCTTTCTTTTCAGTACTTTGTGTTTGGTATAGCTGATATGTTTACCTATGTGGGACTTCTTGAGTTCTTCTATTCAGAGGCACCAAAAGGGCTTAAATCTACATCAACATGCTTCCTATGGAGCTCTATGGCACTTGGCTATTTTCTAAGCAGCATTATGGTGCAAATTGTGAATAGTGCTACCAAGAATGTTACTGCAAGTGGTGGATGGTTGGCAGGGAACAATATTAACAGAAACCATTTGAACCTATTCTACTTGTTGCTTTCTTTACTGAGCTTGATCAATTTCTTTGTCTATTTGGTAGTTTCAAAGAGGTACAAGTATAGGCCTCAAGGTCCTGCAATTAAAGGAGTGGGTTCTCAATAGAGAATATATGATTAACATGTAGTAAGTGTGAAATTTGTGGGCTATGCTTGTTTTTGTTTGTAAAATGTACGTTTCTTTTCCAAGTAAGTTTGTGAAGTTTTTTTTTTTTTTACAAATGTAAGTTTGTTAAGTTAGAGGCTATTGTTTTTGTTTACACTTGAAAATGATTATCATGTTAACCGCAATCGAAAGATAGATGTTGTAAGGATACACTAATTTCTTTCGATCGAATATAGATTAAATGAGCGCCATTATAGCCAAACTTAGGTTGGTCGATTTTTTCTCGAGTCTACTAAATAGTATGTGCCCGTTTGTTTTGGATTTTTTTAACCACAAAATCGCCTATATTATTTTAATATTGTTTGTTTTAGATTTTTAAAAAAAATCATTTTTAACCTAAAAATGAAAAACTATTCCTAATAGCTTTTCCATTTTTTTTTCTTTATTTCTAAAAACGAGGAGAACTTAAGTCTAATAGTTTAAAAAAAAATTTAAAAATGATTTTTATGATATTAAATAAACGGAATTTAGCTTCAGCTTTTTCCCAAATCTTGATTTTTTTTAAACAAAATATTTTTTTAAGCCAAAACAAACACACCTAGCTCTTGAGGAAATCAGGCTTTGTCAAAGCTTAATAGAACTAGACATTGAGACAACCAACTCATGCTCTATGTCCGCAACTCCACTAACCAAAAAGAGCAATAAGCACGGAGGCACATTTCAAGGGAGGTTGCAGACATTGGAAAACTATCATCCGAACGTGGGGTGACACATACATTCTCAACGAGGAAAAATATAGGCACTACTACACAAATAGTGAGCAGTGATAAATATCGTAGGTCATTTTGTTTGATCAATATAAATAGTTTTATCTATAAATACTCATCTTATTCAATTTCATGACACACATAAACAATTAAACGTAAGCTATTTAGACATTTTTATCATTTTGCCTTTCTGCATTTATCTTTATTTTTATGCATTACTTAGCTAAAAACCCTAAAACCACCGTACTTGATGCTCCAGGGGAGTCATGGTTATTAAACTCGTAGGAGTTTACGAGTTCAGGAGGCCAAAACGAGTTGACTCACACTCAAACTCAATTCCGTGGTAGACCCCCTCAGACTCGACAAACTCGGATAGACTCCCAAGCCTGATGCGCGAGTTTATGAGTTCGATACAATTCTATGGAAAAAGCCCAAAACATGTTGGGTCTAACCGTTTCACTCGAAAAGACCCTATAGGAAGTTAGTTGACCTCTCTTGTCTCGTCCTTTTGGTTTTAAAAGTTATAAAACTCACATGAACAACAATCCTTTCTCTCTGTCTCATGTTCTCGCTACACATTTGTCGTCGTCTCTGGTTTGCCTATAAATAATGTAGTACAACTTCATGACACACACTATCAATCACAATCAAACTCACAACTATTTACGCATTTTTATCCTTTTACCTAGACGACTTTATCTTTATTTTATCCTTTTCTCAGCTCAACAACTAAAAACTCCAAAAACATCGTACTTAACTTAGTCAAGGAACTCATAGTTAAGGAACATTGTTCGTTCCTCAGTATATTCACTTGAAAAAATTAAATCACAATTGAGAGCTATCAATCGATATCTCTCGACAACACTTTTAAAGAAATTACTGTGATGTTTTATTGTGCCTCATAGTCATGCCATCATCATACATGCATATTTGAATTCTCTTTTTGTAATTCTTTTCACCTTTTTTAAAAGAAAAATCATAATTTAATACACAAAAATAAAATAAAATATCAATGCAAAGCCCTTTTCATTTTTTTTTTTATCAAATTATCAATACAAAGTGAATCCATCTTCGCAGTCATTCTATTATTTAGCCGGCTAATTGATAATTTTGATTTTAAATGATTGGAATTAGAGACACTGCATTGCCAGTTAACATTCTTTTATAAGTGTAGAAGCTAGCAACAAGTGGACTTCTACTATCAAATTATTCCTATCATCGTCATCATCGAAATTTATTTATATTATAGTAAGTATATGATGTGAGCCTGATATGTCATATATCTGTTTGTAGTATTGTAATTTTTTCATATATTATACATAATATAAAACGATACAACAAATTTTCTCTTTTCTCTGTGTTTTAATATATTGCTTACAAGTACTACTAACTAATATTATATAGCAAATTCCCAATATTTTAATAAATGATCTCCAAAACAAGATGTTTCAGTATACTATATTTTAGCCCTGGTTGTTCCTGTTAGCAAACAAGGGTTCAAAGAGAAAAAGAAAAAGTTTTAGAGACAAGTGATACACTCAAGTGTTGGCCAGGATGCACTTGGACTATCACCAAAAAAATTTCTCGCTGGAGTAATGTACAAAGAAAATTTCATATGCTAATATTTAATAAAACATCTTACTATTACCGGCAATCTGAATCCATGATGATTTTTAGTATCTCATGTTAATCATGATTTTGTAAAAACATAGGTGTTTGTTTTAATTTTTCTTCAAACCTTGGTTTGATTACAAGAAAAAAAAAGTAATTTATGTGTGTGTGTCTAGTTATGCCGTCAAATAATTGATCTTATAATTAAAAGTAACATGAAGTGTTTTGTGTTCATACAAAGTAAAAGTTTGTTGAATAATAAAGTTGAATGTAAAAATTATGCTTGGAATCGAAAACTATAAATTTTAATATTAAGTTAGAATCAATCTAAAGATAAATTCATTTTCGATTGACATCATCAAAACATGTATAAATCAAATTTATACGTATGAAATCAATTTTGGCTCACGATCCCTGCCGTGAAACCAGAACACACACCATGTGTTGGGTTGAAAATTTTACATTATTTTTATATCAAACTTACTTTTAAGAGTAAATCATACAATTGCAATATAAGTGGTATTTAATCATAAAAGTGGCTTATTTGGAAAAAATGACAACAAAAAAAAAACTCATGGGATACAGCCACTTGGTACACATGTACGTACTCATTCTACTGATGCTCCGAATCTTCTTTTATAAAGTCGGCAAATTCCATCCATATAAGCTTGATTTTTCTATGGAACAAGAACAGTGCACTATGCCTCCACATTACATGTTATTTTATATATACAACCAAAAATATATTAATGAAAGATATATAAGATATATATAGGGAGGGAAAATATTAGTTTTCATATTGGCATTGTAGTTTACTTGTTCCTCTCTTTCTTTTGAATTGGCTACTAAAAAACTTTTCTCAAGAACAATGGTACTCTTCGTTGTTTATGTACATTCTTGAGTTAAACTATTAGAAAAAGTTGAATCATCAACAAAAATTAGGGACAGACAAATATATAATTGATTTCTAATTTTGTCGTTTCGAATACTTAAAAGACAAATTAATTTAGAGATGAATTTCAGATTTTTCGATTGCTAATTCAACTTTTTGTACTAGTGTTAATTTCTTACATGCTACTTAATCATTCAATATGTAAGACATTGTCAATGCATGCAGGAAGAAGAGCTAGTTGATGGAAAAGTTGATTGGAGAGGAAGAAGAGCTGTGAGACACAAACATGGGGGGATGAAAGTTTCATTGCTCGTACTAGGTAATTCAGACCAAGAATTTCATCTTTTTCAACAAAAAAAAAAAGACCAAGAATTTTATACCAATATATTTTCCTTGAAAGTAATAGTAACATATGAAAAATAACCGTTGTAAATTATTTGGGTATGGGGGTGCAGGGTCGTTTGCTTTTGAGAGCATGGCAACTCTAGCTCTAGCAGTGAACTTTGTGTCATACTTCATTGGGGTTATGCATTATGAACTAGCAGATGCAGCTAACATGGTAACCAATTTCATGGGAGTTAGTAACTTGCTCTCCATTGTCGTCGCCGTTCTTGCTGATACATTGATTGGAAGATATAAAACCGTTCTTATTTCTGGCTTCTTTGAGTGTTCGGTAAGTTTTCATATTATATATACACATTTAATTTTGCTAATATATACACCTTTCATTGGCAACATTCTATATATTTATCCCAAAAGTATAAATAATTCGGAAATAACTTTCAAAACAAAGGGCGGCGAAATAGCAAACCCTTTACCATATGAGAAGCAGTATAAGCCCATCACAGATAACAGATAATAAGTCCATGACCCTAGGAAAAGCAGCATGGGCAGACCAAAATTAAATTCCAACGAATCTAACATGTTCCATCTAATTGTTGTGAGATAATTCATGTTTAGGAATAATTACTTGTAATTCAAGTAAGCAGTGAATCAATTCGTGAATAGATCATATTATGCAAATAACTGTTTTAGTTAGTGACTTGTTGTACAAGTCAGAGGAGTTACTTAGTTTGTTGAGGTAGTTAGTTATTTTTTTCGGTTTTTCAATTGATGTGCAGTTTTTATTTGAATTAGATTGAATATGAACGCTCCTACCTATGAGAAAAATCTTTTCATGTTTTGCTCTATTTAAAACCTATAAATTTCAAGTAATGGAGTCTTATTGTGAACTATGCTGTAGGGACTGGCGTTACTCACAGTACAAGCACATTACCCTAATCTGAAACCAGCCATATGCAACTTACTAGACAAAAATGCAGTGTGTGAAAAAATTAATGGCAACCATGAAGCTTTTCTCTTCATTAGTCTATACTTGTTGGCCTTTGGTAGTGCAGGCTTGAAAGCTTCTCTTCCAGCACATGGTGCTGACCAGATTGATGAAAAAGATCCCAAAGAAACCAGACAAATGTCTAGCTTCTTTAATGCTCTCTTACTTGCTGTTTGCATTGGTGGTTCTGTCAGCTTAACATTTAATGTTTGGATACAAAACAGCAAAGGATGGGATTGGGGATTTGGAATATCCACCATTGCTATTGTCTTTGCTATGATCATCTTTGCCTTTGGATTGCCACTATACAGAATTCATGCTGCACAAAGAACTAATTGCATTATTGAGATCTTGCAGGTATATTACATTAAACTAGCGTGCAACGGCCACTTACACGGTCGTATATCCTTATAGTTGCAAAATTATATATGAATGTAACAAATTTACATATTCACTTTTCTATTCGTTTTCCAGGTTTATATTGCTGCAATTCGCAACAGAAATCTGCCCCTTCCTGCAGACTCTGAAGAACTATATGAAATTGAACATGACAAAGAAGCTACGGTGGAAATAGAGTATCTACCACATAGAGACATTTTCAGGTTCACTCCAACTACTATCCAAAACTATAACATTATATGTCACTTGATCATAGCTTAAGCACTAAAACTTATGAAATACTATGACACCGCATGTGGCATTAACCCTGGCACGTCGATAATAGTAATAATTTGAAAAAGTAATTAATTTATATAGTTAATATACACACTTTCAATCTGAAACCTCATGAGTAAAAATACTTAAGTTTGATATTTGGACAATGAGTAAAAACACTTTAGTTTATGAGTAAAAACACATAAAATTGCTCATGCTAATATCATAAAATTGTCTTGTTGCACAGGTTCTTGGACAAAGCAGCCATTGAAAGAAAATCTGATGATTTACATTCTGAAAAACAAGAGATTCCAAACTCATGGAAACTATGCAGAGTTACACAAGTAGAAAATGCCAAAATAATCCTAAGCATGATTCCAATATTCTGCTGCACAATCATTATGACTCTTTGCTTAGCACAGCTTCAAACCTTCTCAGTCCAACAAGGCTTTACAATGGACACAAGAATTACCAAACATTTCAACATCCCACCACCATCCTTACCAATCATCCCAATTGGTTTCTTAGTCATCATCATCCCTGTCTACGACCGAATCTGCGTGCCAGTTCTTCGTAAATTCACCGGCATACCAACCGGAGTCACGCACCTGCAGCGCATAGGTGTCGGCCTAATACTATCCTGCATCTCGATGGCAATTGCGGCCATCATAGAAGTGAAAAGAAAAAATGTAGCTAGAGACAATAACATGCTTGATGCTGTTCCAGTAGTCCAACCATTACCTTTGAGTATATTTTGGCTTTCTTTTCAGTACTTTGTGTTTGGTATAGCTGATATGTTTACCTATGTGGGACTTCTTGAGTTCTTCTATTCAGAGGCACCAAAAGGGCTTAAATCTACATCAACATGCTTCCTATGGAGCTCTATGGCACTTGGCTATTTTCTAAGCAGCATTATGGTGCAAGTTGTGAATAGTGCTACCAAGAATGTTACTGCAAGTGGTGGATGGTTGGCAGGGAATAATATTAACAGAAACCATTTGAACCTTTTCTACTTGTTGCTTTCTTTGATCAGCTTGATCAATTTCTTTGTCTATTTGGTAATTTCAAAGAGGTACAAGTATAGGCCTCAAGGTCCTGCTGTTAAAGGTGTGGATTCTCAATAGGGAATATATGATTAACAAAGGAATATACGATTAACCAATAGTAAGTGAAGAAATAGAGGTTTGCACGTTTGTTTTCCTTGTACGTCTGTTAAGTTAGAGAATATTGTCTTAAAGAAATTAATTTGAAGTTTTTATTGTACCTCTTGTTTGTTTTTAATTTCTAAATAGAATCATTTAAGCAATTCACTATTGTACCTCTTGTTTTTTTGTTTTTTTTTCAAATTTCTAAATAGAATCATTCAAGCAATTCACCTTAAAATGTGCTTCTTACATATTTGGTTTCTGTATTTGCATTTTTTTTCCTTCAGGTAATCTAGTGGTTAGAAATTCACCTCTTAAGATGAATATGTGTGGTGTTTAGGGTTCGAACCTCAACCTCTACATATACAATGTAACATCCTTATCAACCGAACTAAGCTCACGGAGACTTCGTTTTTACACTTATATCCACCTTTGTTTTACATTCTTGTATTCGAAAATACATTGCTGAGAGATTTCTAAAATAAGGGAATAAAGAAAGGTGTGTCTCTTCATAGTTTGGAGATTCAAATTACAATGATGATACATGGATATCTTTAAGTTTTGGGTCATGTTAACTAGTGCCCCTAAAACACTAGTTAAGAAAGTAAAAAATAGAAATTTTAACTTGAAAACAACAAACTTTGGACTTTTAAAAAGTTGAACATACCATTTTTTTAACAATTTTCAATGTAAATTTTTTATATTAATCTCCTTAACTAGTGTCCGAGGCACTAGTTAACATTTCCCTTAAGTTTTATATACTCATTTTATCTTCATCTCATTTTGTATCACATTACCGACATTGCATATATCGCATCATTCATTTTTTTTTTTCTCTACTCTCTCCGTCTGAAAATAATCATCGTTTAAGGTGTGTGCTTTTTAAGAAAAGGCTTAATTGCAATGTTAAAAAGTAAATATGTATTAAATTAAATTAAGTGATGAGACATAGATAATTTGTTTAGATGTTTTAGAAAATAATATTATGATATGACTTAGTCTCTTAGAAAAATATAAATTTGATGTAAGTGGGTGAGTGGTGAGCGGAGAGGGAATATGCGGAGCATGTGGCACATGGACTATTGACAATGGACATGTTTTAAGGGAAAGAAAGAAAGAAAGAAAGAAAACCCTGTGATTGATATTCCAAATGGCAACATCATCATCAACAAAGAAGGAGGTGTATTCGGTGTGGGCGATCCCACCGGAAGACGTACGCGACCGCCTCACCAAGCTGATGACCACCCTCCGATCCGAATTCGGTGGACCCCATTTCGAACCCCACATGACCGTCGTCGGAGCAATAGAGTTAACCCCAGACGACGCACTCAACAAACTCCGATCAGCGTCTGAAGGTGTTAAGCCTTTCAAAGTCACCGTTGACCGTGTTGCCGGCGGCACTTTCTTTTATCAGTGTGTTTATCTCCTCCTTCATCCCACCCCTCAGATTCTGGAAACCAATGCACACTGCTGCACCCATTTCGGTTATAACAATTCAACTCGTAAGTTTTAACTTTTACTCTGATACTCATTTTTTACAGTTTTCTAAGCCAAGACACAAACAAGGTTGTTAGATATACACTATTTAGTTTTCTATAGCGCTCTTGCATAGTGAAATTTGAATGAAACCTAATTTTCCACGGTCTGCGATTGACAACTCTGCGCTAACTACAAAGTCACATTTAGTATTCAAGTAGCCAAGAGTATTGTAATAACTTTTTGGCTCATCTTTTTACCAGTGTCTGTGTGTGTATTTTGATAGGCTACCAAGTACCAATGTATACATTGTTTTAATGTGCAGCTTACATGCCACACATGAGCCTTCTGTATGGAGATTTGACTGATGAAGAGAAGCAAAAGGCTCAACAAAGAGCCAATACTCTTGACGACAGTCTCAGTGGCCTGAGCTTTCAGATAAGTAGGCTTGCATTATACAAAACAGACACTCAAGACAAATCTCTTAAATCTTGGGACAAAATTGCTGAATGCTCTCTTACTTCAAACTAGCTTGCCAACAACTCTCTGTTTTCTGCCACTGCATTGTATTCTATTTATATTCTATACTCTGTAGTTTTATTCTCAGTCTTTGTATTGTGTCCATGTAATGTTTTCATGTGACTACTAGAAGTTGAGATGTGCCATAGATGACATGACGAGGAAGACAGTTAAGTAATTTGAAATTACTCCAATTTGATAAACTATTTCTACAACTATTATGAAGCAGTAAGTACTTACATATGTGTGTGTCAGTGTCAGTGTCAGTGTCAGACACCAACACATGTCGGACGTTGAACACACATTTAATCAAAAGTGTCGCTGCTACACAAAGTCCAAAGAGATTTGCTTTAGACATTAGAGCTGTTTTTTTTTATTATATACATTAGAAAAATAAATTTACTAAGTATAATGCGATGTATAAAATGATTGGCACTTGCAATACATATTATATATTTTTTTAGTGCAACAAGAAAACACTTCTGCTACTCTAACAAATAAAAAAAAACACTTCTGTTAACCCCTTGTGATCCAACTAAGGTTTAAACTTTCCATCATGAGAGAAAGATTTATCGAACTTCTGCCTATTCTGTGATCCAACTAAGGAGTGGTCTGAGAGGACCCTAGCAATTTTTGCACACATCATTGTGTGTCATTAAATTTGGACCCATCAACATATTATATATATAGGCTTAAAGTAAAGGCAGTAAAGAAATTTGTGGTGTAAAATGGACTGCAGAATTGTACTTCAATTGTGAATTACAAGGTTCTACCGGTTACCATTGCAATGATTTTCTTTAGAAAAAAGACGGGCTGTCAAAACTCAAGTCACCTAAAGGTGAGTGGGATAAAGACGGAGATATTACACTGTATAGGTTGAGTTCTTATGTGGTGTTCAATATTGTCAGGCTTTGATCTAGTAGGGGGAAAAATGAGGGCATAATGGAGGATTTTCAAGTTCTTCTAAACTGTCTAAATTTCACTCACTATCAACTTAATTCCTCGTGGCTTAGAGTTGTATAATTTGCGAACACTAGAAACTTAACTAGGGATGTCAACAAAGCGAGAGAGAGAGGAGTACTCTCTTGGTCCCCAAAATGTCATTTACCCCGTCCCCATTCGTTGTCATGGGAAGTTCTTTCACTATCCCTACAGACCCCATGGTTCTCGTGGGAACCCCGTCACATAAAAAAGAAAATTATATTATTTTCAATCAAATGGGGAGTAAAAAAAATTAAAATTTAAACATAAAACAAATAAGACATTATTGTGAGTCTTGTGAAAACAAATCAATTAGTGCCTTAGTATGCGAAATCAATGAACTAGTTATTGATATTTAAAACACAATTAGTGCTGATGAAGAGCTTAAAAATTTGCTGGTTTTTAAAAACATCTTGCAAAACAATGTCTAATTTGTTGAATTTGTGTATATGCTCAAAATTGTATGCTTAAATGATTTTGGAGCAGCATGAAATGCTCAATGAATTATCAAGTCGATTTGTTAATATCGAATAGTTCATGTGTCTTAGCTCCGATAGAGACTGCTTAAACAAGAACAAGTTTCTTGCAGTCTCCTTTCCTTCTTTGAATTCAATTCAGTTACCATTTGAGCTAAACTTTCTATTTAAACATTTTGGTGAGAAAGGCCACTATACTTGAATCTGTTGAAAACTTGAAATCATACAATAGGTTTATGACAAAGGTGGTGGTGAGATTATGACAACCTTTATGTTTGATGCATTTATTATATTAGGTCTTGCATTGAAGAACTGCAACATGTAGCATCAGTGGAAATCGTGATACAGAATCATGTTGTAATTGTTTAGTGGTCCCCTTCTGTGGGGGGTATAGTTTTCATTTTTCAAAGGAACTGTAGTTTGTATTTGTACTATGCTTCTTCAAAACTCGTTTCATCAATAGACATTCTTTACTTCCAATGGAGTTGGTAAAGATTTTGATTTCTATTTACATCTCCTTGTAGTTATACAATATAATCAAAGGAATATGAATGATTTTTACGTTTAACCTTAACCATTTACATAAAAGTGGTCCTAGCACTTGCATAAAATTAGTTCTTTAGCTGGATATAATATACATATTCGTTAGATCACATCACATTGAAAACCATGTGTAATTGCATCATTAATGGTTCTATTACTAAGATGATACATATACGCACTCAATAATAGAGAACATAAAAATTTCTCATTGAAAGGTTGCATATATGTACATATATGCTGTCTGATGATGACACAATTTTTAACTTTAGTATTTGGACGGCTGAAGCAGGAGGCATGTGGAACCTACCCCTCACCCCCAATTCCTGTGGTCCTGTCTTGGCAGATATGGGCAATTCTTCCTGGTACACAAAAGTTCTTTCTTTTGTAGGCATAAACATAAGCATGATATTTAGACGAGGTAATTAGGGAAGGTAAACTATATGTGTGTGAGTGAAGGGAATTTAGATGAATTAAGCTAGCTAACTAACCTAACCTAACTCCACTTGTGTGTTTTTTTTTAATTGTCGGGTGGATTCTCCCGCCAAAAGTCAGAGACTAATCCCTCAAAGTATAAATATCAATTTAAGAGATTGATCTCTTCAAACAAGTACTTTTATATATATACATTGGTTAGGATCACTTGAGTTTTTTCAAATTTCCAATTATACTCGGATTTGTTTTAAAAAATATAATGTTGATTTTTTAACACTCCATAATATACCAAATTTTAGATGTAATGTCACATATTAAAAAGATGTTATAATATGCAATCGAGTGCATGATAAAGCCGATTGTAGATGATCAGTTTGACCCCACCTATCTTATATAGCACCTATCTTTTTGTTGGTTCTACTTTGTATTGCTTGCTTTTTCTGTTTTTATATGAGATCAATAAAACATAGGTATCATTCTCATCAATTCTTTTGATGTTGGTTTACCATGATTCCATTGTGTGAAAAATTGCATTTTTTTTTCAAGTAGTTTAATGATTAGAGAAATTCACGTTTAAGGTAAATAAACAAGGTGTTTAGGATTCAGACCCTGATTCCTATACATATTTTACATTATCCTTTATCAAGTGAGTTAAGCTCACAGAAACGAAAAATTGCATTTTTACATGAGGTGATATTCAATTTCCTATTGTTATTATTTTTGGGAAGGGACCAACATGTAATTTCAGTTTTCCTATTTATTTATTTTAAATAATGTGCCTGTATATATTTACTTGTTCGCAACATATTGATGGATATAGGTGACATGTCATGTGCCACGTGGATTGATGGGGCAGAACCTACGAATAGACCAAATTCTACCCACATCAATGGATGGTAAACTTGGGTTGAAGTAAGTAAGGAAAATCTGTAACTATGCAACAAAAGGAAACTAATCAAGTAGCTGATATTGAATCAACTTTTGTTAGAAATAGTTCGATTTGCCATATTTCTCAAGTTCAGCTCACACAGAGATTATTCCATTGAATAAAAGTCCATTGGAATTAAATGATCAAATCCAAATTTACTATGATCACTTAGGGATGTGAATGGGTATCCGTAAATATTCGTCCCCGCTCCGATGGATAATTATGGTACTCGTGCTCGTCCCTATATCTGTGCGGGTATCTCTATACGGATAATTCACGGGTATTTAGATACCTACGGATATTCGCGGGTACCCATGGATTTTTTATTTTTTATTTTTTTTTAAAAAAACTTTTTTAATTACCTACAAACTTCAACTTTTAAAGATCCATACATAACATATTCCATTCAAATTTCATAATTTATACCATAATCCAACAAAAATCATGATTCTTACATAAT
>Ga0315913_1001292_pt1 | contig 27119 bp, 23 predicted proteins | sample MpolsnodulesMG_FD_207736 | JGI IMG/M metagenome (GOLD analysis project Ga0315913, IMG submission 207736) | Medicago polymorpha root nodule microbial communities from Los Angeles, California, United States - small nodules | ecosystem: Host-associated > Plants > Roots > Nodule | place: USA...
AATCTTTATCATTGATTTCACTCCTCAGAGACAATATTTTTAATGAATTACTTTGTTTGACTAAAAAAAATAAGCAGTTTTAGTCTTTTCCTATTAAATATGACATTTTCATGACTGTGTTCTAAATTCAAAATTTAAATATTCGAAGTGTAGTTCGGTTGTTAATTTGATGGACATTGGTTTGTAGGGGCCTGAATTCGAACCTACAGATTCTCTACTTCTTTTCACTTATAATGTGAGTCTAAACACTAGACTACTTGACAAAAAAGTTCAACATTTGATGATAAGATAATATTTATCCTTTTATTATGAATAAAAGTAGATTGTCCTGATAAGATTAAAAGTCTTTCTGATGCGCATTGTACTTGACCTTTTGACTGTTAAGTGTTTTTATTTAATTAAAAATATTGGTTTGACCTACACATGACGTAACTTTGGTCGTAAGTCTCTATCAATATATTTGACTTATTTTCACCGTTACGTAAGGTTATCGTGTCATATGTCATCTTTATCGTTAATTTGACACCTCAGAGACAATATTTTTAATGAATTTCTTTGTTTGACTAAAAAAATAAGCACTCTTTGTCTTTTCCTATTAAATTTGACATTTTGATGACTGTGCTCTAAATTCAAAATTTAAATATTCTAAGTGTAGTTCAGTTGTTAATTTGATGGACATGTGTTTGTAGGGACCTGAATTCGAACCTATAGATTCTCGACTTCTTTTCATTTATAATGTGAGTCTAAACACTAGACTACTTGACAAAAAAGTTCAACATTTAATGATAAGATAATATTTATCCTTTTATTATGAATATAAGTAGATTGTCCTGATAAGATTAAAAGTCTTCCTGATGTGCCTTGTACGTGGCCTATTGACTGTTAAGTTTTTTTATTTAAACAAAAAAATTTGTTTGACCTACGCATGACGTAACTTTGGTCGTAAGTCTCTATCAACATATTTGACTTATTTTCACAGTTACGTAAGGTTACTGTGTCCTATGTCATCTTTATCTTTGATTTAACACCTAATAGACAATATTTTTAGTGAATTTTTTTGTTTGACTCATTAAAAATAAGCAGTTTTTCTCTTTTCCTATTTAATTTGATGTTTTCTTGACTCTGTTCTAAATTCAAAATTTAAATATTCTAAATATAGTATGGTAGTTAATTTCATGGGCATTGGTTTGTAGGGCCTGAATTTGAACCTACATATTCCATACTTCTCTGGACTTATTATATGAGTCTAATAGACAATATTTTTAATGAATTGTTTTCTTTGACTCAAAAATAATAAGAAGCTTTTGTCTTTTCCCGTAAAATTCGACATTTTTTTTACTGTGTTATAAATTCAACATTTCAATCTTCTAAGTGTAGCTCGGTTGTTAATTTCATGGGCATTGGTATGTCTGGGCCTGGATTTGAACCCCCAAATTCCCCACTTTCTTATACTTATAATGTGCGTCTAAACACTAGGCTAATTGACAAGAAAGTTCAATATTTAATGATAAAGCAATGTTTATCCTTTTATTATGAATATAGTACTCCATCTTTTCCATAATAAATATATTCTATTTAAAAATAAATAAATTATTTTAATATTTAAAATATTATTTTAATAATTAAAAAAATTATTGAAATTACTTTAATATTTTTCATCAAATCTTTAATTTAATATAATATTTTAATAATTAAATATTTATTAATTAATAGTTAAAATATTTTCCATCACATCTTGATTTTAATGTATTAGTTTAACAATTAAAATATTCTATAAACTAATACACATTAAACAAAACAATTAATAACAACATGAATATTGTTTGCCTAAAGGAATGTTATATTATTGGTGTCATTCAAAAAGGCAAAAATTTATATTATCTTTGTTATAATATTGTTGGTACAATTTTTTACGATATGAATGTGCAAAATATTAATCATATATTTTTAATCAAAATTAAAATTTCTTTAAAGTTATTGTTTGTAATTTATACAAATTAGCTTAATAAAAACTTGAAGTTTTTCTAAAAAAATTGAATATAATGAACTCATAATTTTTTTAAGAGAGAGAGAGAGTGGCAAACATTATTTTATTAAAATATATTTCTTCTTTTTGACTTGAATTTAATATGAGTAAATATGCATTAACTTTTATTTTGACGAAATGCAAACCAGTGGGCTCAGGACCAAAACTCCGAAAAATTGAAATAAAAGGACTAAAAAGCAAATTTAAAATAAGGGAATCAAAACTCGAAACATTTGAAATAACATGACCAAAAATCTTATTTTTAAAATAAGGAGGATCAAAACTTTATCTTTTTTATTTTAAAATAGGAAGAACAAAAATGCATTCAAGCCTTATAAAAATTACACTCTACTCTCCCTTAGAAAGCTCGAATCACATCTCCTTAATGTTTTTTGAACGATATTCTCCTAATGTTAAAATGCATTAAAAACTATCATTCAAACGAGCACGTTTGTCTACTATTTTTATTGTGCTTACACATATAAATTATAAACAACGTTTATATTAAATCTTGATTATGATTGATAAAACTAAAAGTCTTTTTCTGGTGCGCCTTGTGTTTGACCTATTGACTGATAAGCTTCTTTATTTAAATAAAAAGATTGGTTTGGCCTACGCGTGACGTAATTTTGGTATTCAGTCTCTATCAACATATTTGACTTATTTTAACTGTTACGTAAGGTTACCGTGTCATATGTTATCTTTATCGTTGATTTGACACCTCATAGACAATATTTTTAATGAATTGTTTTCTTTGACTCAAATATAATAATTATCTTTTGTCTTTTCCTATTAAATTCGACATTTTCTTGATTGTGTTCTAAATTCAAAATTTAAATATTCTAAGTGTAATTAGGTTGTTAATTTCACGGACATTGGTATATAGGGGTCTAAATTTGAATTTACGGATTCCCCACTTCTTTGTACTTATAACGTGAGTCTAAACACTAGGCTACTTGATAAAAAAAGTTCAACATTTAATAATAAGATAATGTTTATCCTTTTCTTATGAATATAGTACTCCCTCTTTTCCATAATAATATATTATTTTCATAATTAAAATATTACTTTAATAATAAAATATTATTTTAATAATAATAAATATTTTATTGAAATTAAATTACTTTAATATTTTTCATCAAATATTTTATAAACTAATACTTATTAAACAAAAAATGGATAGCAACATGAATATTATTTGCCTAAAAGAATGTTATATTGTTGGTGTCATTAAAAAGGACAAAAGTTTATATTATCTTTGCTATAATATTTATGTCTTCAAAAAAGTAAGTATAATTCCTTATAATACGAATGTGCAAAATATTAATCCTATACTTTTAATCAAAATCAAAATTTCTTAAAATTTATTATGTGTAATTTATACACATTAGCTTGATAAAAAATTGAAGCTTCTCTAAAAAAAATTGAATATAATGAACTCATAATTTTTTTAAGAGAGAGTGACATTATTTTATTAAAATATATTTCTTCTTTTTGACTTTAATTGAATATGAGTAAATATATATTAACTTTTATGATTAAAATTATTTTAATTATTTTTGTCTGGAAAGAGTTATTTTTTGACTAGAATGTGTAGTAAATATTTATTTTATTAAAATACATTTTCTTCTTTTTGACTAAAATTAAATATCAATAAATAATCATAAATTTTCCCTTTGACAAAATCCATTTGAGAGTACTATATAGTCCAAGTGAATGAGTCTTATTTTTCCACAACACAAAAACCAGTGTCTCTTGAAACTGTACTTTTGGTGACTTTTGCCAAAGACTTCAGTTTTTTTTTGACTCTGTGTGTGTATCTGAGTAAGTACTGAGAAACGGTGTGGTGTGTGACAGTAAAAAAGCTGATATTTTCTGCATCTAAGGTATTCCTTTCTTCCTTCTTCATTTCATTTCTTTCTCTTTCTTTTCCAAAACAAATGAAAAACTCTTTTTTCTCTACTCTCTACACTCTACTCTACTACTAGCTTACTTTTTATACGTAAAAATAATAAAATATTCTTTTTCTTATTATTGCATTGATTTGAAATTAAAGGTTGTTGGTGTTGGTGGTTGAATTTGTGTCTTTGTTCTATTACATGCACATGTGCTGAATTATTTGGTTTATGTTACCTTAATTCAGGTTCTTCAAGACACACTCATCATCATCATTGCTTGAAGATTTGGACTGGTAAATTACTAAATCTTTGTTCTTTTTGTGTTAGTGATTATTTATTTTTATTTTTTTGGAATTTAGATAAATTGAAAAAAATTGGAAATTTCGATCTGGGTAATTTTTCTTTTTTCTAGATTTGTTATACTTTAACTGAAAGTTAATATTTTTAATTTTTTTTTTTTTTTTTTTGTAAAAAAGATAAAGTTTTTCCATTTATGTGTTTTTAACCTTATTTAGATTGTGTTAAAAATGTAAAGCTGCAAAAATATCATTGTATTATAATTGCTGTGTTTAATTTGATGCTTAGATTGCAGTATCCTTAGAAATTAAATATTCCACAAAATTCAATGTTCTAAAAGAAACATCTTTGCCAGTTGTTTATAGATTGTGTAATTTGAACTAGTAATTTTCATGCCTTTGAGAGTTTAATTTTTCATGAATGTATTAAATTTCAATATTTTTGTATATTGAGTTGTTATAATTTTAACTATTCAGTCTTATCTTTATGAGGGGGTTTGATTAGTTGATGAATTATTTAAGTGTGAAGAAGTTTTGTGTAATATGTTGTTTGAACTATTCATTCTTGTGTCTGTGAGAATTTAATTACTCAGTAATATATTTTAAATGTGAATTTTTTTGTATTTGGTTATGGATTCCCAGCCACTAAACCAATGTTGCAAAATCTTGTTTTTTTGCAGGAAAATGGCAGTAGCATCTGATATCCGTGCTTGGGATGAGTTGATCCCTGATACTTTGGGGCTGATTTTCACGAAACTTTCGCTCTGTGAAAGATTGACCGTGATCCCAAGGGTCTGCAAATCATGGGCCAGTGCTGTAAATGGTCCTTACTGTTGGCAAGAGATAGACATCAGTGACTGGTGCAGCTACTCCGAGCCTCCCCAAATTGAGCGGATGGTTCAGATGCTGATTACTAGAAGCTCTGGATCGCTCCGGAAACTCAGTGTTTCTGGTATCCAGACCGAGAGGATTTTCACTTTCATTGCGGATAAGTAAGCATCATCCTTTGTTTTGTATGTTTGGTTTCATAATTTCATTGGAGATACAATTGAGAGTGTCTGAATTGCCGTTTGCCTCCAAACCTAGATTTGATTAGAAGTAATAAAATGTAGCTTTTTGGTATGAATAGTCTTCAATTTTGTGCAATCCTCTAATTTCATTGATGTAGTGCTTATCTCGCATTTCGTTATACTGCTATAGCATTTTGAGCGTCTGCCGCTATCTGCCATTACTAGAAATCCGAACTTCTTGTTAACTAAGTTTATTGTTCATTAACTTGATGTTTGACAGAATTTGCCATATTTTACTTATGTTGTATTTTTTTTCTCTTTTGCAAGTGCGGGTTCGCTCCAAAACTTACGCCTGCAAAGATGCAACATCAACACTTTTGCTGTTGAACAAATGACTGGAAAGCTTTCTAAGATTTCAATCTTAGATTTGAGCTACTGTCTCAAATTCTGTAGCAGTGATATAGAGACCATTGGGAAGAACTTGAAACATTTGGAAGTTTTCTGCCGGAATATGCATCCGGTAGAAACTTCGGGAAAACCATCAGAAGATGCTGAAGCACTCGCGATTGCCTCTACAATGCCAAAGCTCAAGCGTCTCGAAATGGCTTACAATCTCGTCACCAGTGAAGGTGTTTATAAAATCCTCTCGTCATGTCCTAAGCTAGAAATTTTGGATTTGAGGGGTTGCTGGGGTGTCAAACTTGACTCCATATCTGTGCAGCAAAAGTTTCCGAAACTTGCGGTTTTGGGGCCTCATGTTATTGGATATTACGAGATGTTGGAAGATTGCTCGGATATCTCGGATTCTTCTGACTCTGAGTATGACGATAGCGATATGGATGAGTATGACTATGATGATGACAGTGATGATGGCATTTGGTATCATCAAGGAGGGATTGAAGAGCTAGAGTTCAGGGCTTATGCAGGAGGTGTCGAAGATGCTGCAATGTATTGGCCTCCGTCTCCATGAACTGTGTTCTTGTTTCCCTCAGAACTATGTTTGGTTTTATGTTTCTGTAATTAGTGCTTCTATGCTTTGGACTTTCTTTATGCTCCTTGCATAAAATGTACCAAAGAAAATGAAGTATTTGGGCTTCCTTGTAAGAACTTAAGATGTTTATACATCTTAAGATATTTGAAAGTTTCTTAGGTTCTCATTTTCATGGAATAAAGAGAAGTTTGTATCAAAGGAAATAAAAATATTTTTTTTTGCAAGCCATCATAATAAATAATAATAATAATAATGTATTTCCTATATAGTAGTTTTTTTTTTTGGGTGGTGTTATTTCCTATATAGTCTAACAAACCATCTTAAATTCATTCAAGTTACAAAAAGTGTCCACATACAGAATTAATAAAGGAATTTATCAAAAACAAATTTATTTTATAAATTTTTTAATTAACAAGCAAATGTCTAAAGCACTCTTGGCAAGACAATTAAATTTATGTGAGATTGATGGACAAAGTAAAGACAGCTATAAATTAAAACAAGAAACTATGATTTCCCAGGTTAGGGAGAAGAGAGCATAGAGTGGACAGAACAAAGGTGTAAATCTTATTAGTTTCACAACAGTCATTCAACACAATGAATTTGCAGGATTCAATATGTTGACTTTTGAATTTTTTTGTGTCCTAGTGGATTTTATATTTTATATAAAATTGATAATTTCCATTGTACCAATTTTATCTTTTTTTGTTGATAATTTCCATCACTATTTGATGTATATAAACCAAGTCCAAATGCTTTTGTTTGTAACAGTAACCAAGTCTATAGAGGTACTTTTGTTTGTTAGCATCATTGGGATAATGGACACAAACCAAAAAAAGTACCATTGAGATAATGTTCACAAAGGACAGGAGTACTTATTTTGCCCTATGCCTAATGGAGATGTACTTATTAAACAACATCTACGTAGATGCTTTAACATTGTACCAATATGTTTTTAACATTTTGGTTAAGAAGACAGGTGAATTTGTGTTGCAATTTTCAACGTTTATAAGTTTTTTCCACTGTCCTAAGCCAAGACCATATGGTTCCTCTTGTCTTCCAATCAAAAGGTCCAGTTAATTAGGTGTCAAAATCACGTAGAGCCACCATAGTTTTACAAGATTACGATGATTTACGGTCTAAGAAACCTATCGTAAGACCAAACATGCATTTTTTGTTTGAATCAGCAAAATATTATTCAATAAAGCAACACTCGTACAAAAAAGATCCCGTATATATACGACAACCTTTCCAACACCAAAAGCAAAAACAATAAAATTATTAAACAATGGCTAAAGGCCAAACATGCATTTCATCTGATTTTTCTCTCCCATTTCTTTTCTTATGTACTTCATTGGACCAAAAGTGTGATGTTCAATCTCCACTAATGAAACAAGAAAGTATTAGATTTCGTTCAATCTTCACTTAATGCATTTCATTGTATCGATTACATTAGATTCATCTTCATGTTGTTAGATTTTTCCTTCTATCTTTGTTTTTACAACGTGTAACTAATTTGCTTGACTTTAGTTGGATGTCTTAATGCGTTATAATTTTTTGATTAAATCTAACTTCAATTTCCTCTTAATTCATATATTACATCTCCTTTTCATACTATTCTTTGATGAAATGTCTAAGAAAGGATTATAGATTTGAAATTTTATTTATAAAAAAAAAGGGAAAAGAATCACATACCTTTATATGGATTCTATAGTTTTAATGTAATTGCCTCAATTTTCTTCACCCAAGGAGGTTCATTTTTTTTAACAACCTAAGGAAGTTCATTGAAGTAAAAATTTTGAGGCTTATCCTAATTAGTAGTAACTCAGAGTATATCGGGCGAAATCTAATACTAGATTTGTCTTAAATCGCTATTTATCACTTTTAATAGTCCATCCATTGTTTATTTTTGGACCAAATTTATTGTTATATTTTTTTTAGTATCATTACAGTGAATTCGCTCATTACAACTTATTGCATTCACTCATTCCATCTTTGCATTTGACTATGTTTACTATCATTGCATTAATCACATAACTCTTTTTTATTTTAACTTTTGGTCGTTGATAATTTTGAAGATAATCCTTGTGAGAAAGATTGCAACAAAAAAAAATCATTGTGAGAAGGATCCTTCACTCTTTTTTATTCTCAAATATAAATGTTATTCTTATATGATAAAGGACTAGAACTTAGAAAAATTGGTAACGGAAATGGGTATGGATTATTTTCTATTCAATTTTATCCAGGAAGAAAGTGAATGGAAACGTGTTGTTTTCGAAGCTTGGAGTAACTTCATGGTCAAATTTTCAGATTCCATAACTTTAGAGAATACCAATGGAGGAGCAATGTCTGAAAAACTTGGTGCTTAATCTTTATCAATTAGCTCACAACAAATGATTAATGCAATATATTTTTTGTTTTGATTAATCTCTAGCAAATTAGCAATATATCTCAGGAGAAGATGAAGATTTGTATGAATGAAAACAAAATCTTCAAATCTATTTTGAACTGATTTGTTTTCATGAAACTTACTCCCATAATTGTTTCTGACAAAACATATTGAATTAAGTTAAAATCATTATTAACTTATCACTTGTATTTATTAACATGCATGTGCACATCGCACGTGGGCGATACTTGTAATTTACAATTGGGAAATGCTACATTGCCCTTAGAGCATTGGTTAAGAGAACAAGAACAGAAATATTGTGTTGAAAAGTGGTAAAAAGTGATGGATTCAACTTTTCAAAAGTTTGAAAATTGTAGTTTCCAATATAAAACTACTATTTTTAGTTTCTTTAACCATTGCCCTGAGGGCACTGGTTAGCAAGACCCTTTACAATTTATGATCCATTAAAAAAAATGAGATACCATACAATTGATTAGGGGTGTTCAAAACCGAACCAACCCAATAGAAAAATCGTAAACTAAACCAACCCAAACCGAAACTGCAAAAAACCGCATTTGATTCGGATGTAATCAGATCATTTTCTTACTCAACCGCATGGTTTGGTTTGGTTTGCGGTTTTCATTTGACCAACCGAACCAAACCAAACCAAACCGCAACATAAGAAAAATGTTAATGAAACATATGTCACCTAGACCAATACTCATATAAATTCAATGAAAACTTTTATAAAATAACTTTTTTTTTCTCTTGTTAAGTTACTTCTTTGTTTTGTATTTCAAAAACGTATTTACGTGCTACTTGAACTTTTAGAGAATATCTTAGTCTTTTACATTTCTTACAAAATAAGATTACTTTATGTCTACGTTTTTAACTTGGTCTATGTTGTTGGAAACATTGTAAAATGAAAATAATTTTAATGTTTGATGAAATTTAAAACATTGTTGAAAATATGTTGTGTTTTAGCTTTTTAACTTGATTTTAATGTTGGAAACAAAAAATTATATCGTCTCAAAAAAATTGCACTAAATGATCCAACCTAAACCGCATTTGTTTGGTTCAGGCTTTATTTTTAAAGTCAACCGAACCAAACCAAACCGTATGCTTTTTTATCTTGCAGTTCGGATGACTTTTACTCTCAAAACCGAACCAAACCGCACCGCAAACACCCCTACAATTGATAGATTTTCAAGTGTATTTTTTAAGCGAAACATATGTTACGAAACAAGCGAAGACTCCCTTCTACCTGTGCACTTAAATGTTGTAGTCAAATCTTATGAACATACAAGATTTACTTCAATTTTGATCACTCTCGTAGATTTTTTAATTTAAAAATTGTGATGTAATATATTTTAAATGATGTATCATCTGAGTTAATGATGTAAAATGACTAACACATGAAATTACAAAAATATATAAAAAAAATCTTAAGTTTAAGTTCAAAAAATTATTCTTTTTTTAATTGAATTGATGAAATGTAAATAGCTGACCCAACTAGATGGTTCTATATCATCAGATCATATGTTACTTCATTTAAAATATGTTACATCATTATTTTTAAGTTTAAAAATTAAACATATATGGGTGGAATCACAGTTGAGTGATTTTAAAATGGAAGGATCAATTCCATAAATGAATGAAAATGTGAGGATTAAAACTGCAATTAAATCTTATTTTTTTAATATCTTATTAATACATATCTTTTCTATTATGATTTTGTCATTTATATGAAACTACTAATTATCATATTATTTTCTCATCTTTTCACTTTTTTTCATCTACATTGTCCCTAATTATTTTTTACAAGAATCAAGAATAATTTATATTTTTTTCAGAGACTAAATTAGATATTGTAATTTTTCTCATGGCCTAAAAATAGGAGTTCGCTCTAAAAAAATAGTGCAAGTGAAACTTGATTACATCATAGGACTAGTTTTCACGATATATATGACTAACATGATGGGTCTAGATGGAACCACATAATTTAATTTTAAATAGGGGTTGGAGATATCATTGTTCCTAATGAATCACGGCGTCGGTTTTAGCACACTTTGGGGAGCTGCAATATGTTTGGATTTATAGGTATGATTGACTCGATTGGAGTAAATAATATTCAGTTGAGTTGAAATTTATTTAAGGAGCTAGGAACCGACTCGACCTAAGGGTGCTAAAGGGAAATTGTTTTTCATCAAGGGACTTGGATTTGATGCCGTAGTAAATTCATATAGTTTGCCGTAGTAGCAAACCTCGCTCATCAATTTTTGATCTGACGGTTTCAAATTTGCAGTATGGATTTCAACAATTTCATATAATGTTAGATCTTAACCGTTCACTTTAGATTGAACAGTGCAGAATAATTATTACGTCCATGCAGTAACTGCGTTATATCTAAATCCCTAACTATTGCATGTGATTGATAGTCTTTATTATTATTATTATTATTATTATTATTATTATTATTATTATTATTATTATTATTAAAATTCACTTGGAATAAAGTCAACATTTTGGCCCTTTACAGATGATATGCTGCAACAATTCTTATTAGGTACAAGACGATCAATCTCAAGACACATTTTCAAAATTTCTCTTGGTTTCAAATTTGAAGGGTAAAATAGTGCATGCATTTTTTTAAGGAAAATTTGAAAAGATTAAAAGCTAAAATTGATTGAAAAGAAGGAGATAATTTAGCTAACTTAAAACATCATGCCATGTTAATCATATTCTTTAATTTCATCTTCCACTTAATAATATAATTATACCCTAAAAACACAATCCTTATGATTTTAAGTTTGCCGTTAGAAGGAAGAATTGGAGTCTTGAGCATACTAGTTAAATACTCTACACATACCATATGAAGTGATGAGTACATTAAGTTATTCATTTAAGTAACAAAAACATAACGTGTATAATTTTTTGTAACTCAAGTTAAGAATTTAAATTAGTAAACTACAACATTAGTTCAATTGCAAGAGAAATTCAAACCGAAACTGATACATCTCAAATTGAAAATTTAACAAGCATCATAACATTCGATACTACTATCAACCCACATCAAAACATGACTTTTCTTAACAATTTATGCTTAAACATTGTTTTATAAAACTATACAAACTCAGCCAAGTGATACATTTTTTTAATCATTACTTTCTATATGCAAGGCAGCTTCTGACTATAACTACGTAATGTTATTAAGCATTAAAATTATAATCTATGAACATAGTTTCATTCAAGTGTCAACTATATTTCTCAGTAACATTTACAACGTGATGTATTCCCATTTAGGACATAATTAATGTACAGGCTTCCATTACAGATTTGAGTAAACATTACAAATGTAGAAAGTCCAAATTTATAAATTACTCCCTCTGATCCTATTTAAAAGAAGTATTCAGGTCAATAAAATATGATTTATTTGATTAAAAATTTAGATCAAATACATCAACTTTTGTTGACCTAAATGTCTCTTATAAATAAGACCGAAAGAAGTAGTTATCTTGAAATCTTTCTCAATATAACAAATATGAATGATAAAGAGTTCCAACAAATTCTAACAAGAAAAATGAAAGAACAAGGAAAAAACATGCAAAAAGATAAGTAATATTGCACCTATTAATTATATCAAGGATTAGGATTATGTTGATATAGATAGAAAGATAATTTTGATATTAGCCAAATAGTAAAAGGGAAAAAAATAAGCCTCAATTCCAAATGTAACATCTCTAAGTCCATTTGTGTCTATAAAGATCAGAGTGAATAGTTTAAGTTAGTTACGAGGAGTTGTACACACATATACATATGATCTCTACTATTTTCTTTTGAACTCAAAATCAATAGGTATAAGATTTTCTTTGCTTTATAAAACCCATAATCAATTTTGTACAATCATTTTCAAAGGATCTAAAAAAGAAATCATAATTCAAAATTCGTCTTTAGCATAAAGCTAAATCTTACCCTAAGATCTTAATGGTTGCCGATTGTACCCTCGAACTTAATGGTTAAAGGTAAACTAAGTAGTTTATGCTAATAAAATCAACGGAAATTGATGATTCTATCGTGTAGTAACATTTCATTTTTCTACTATGATTCTCTAAGCGGCCATTCTCACTACACAATTGATTAATTATGTCCAACGTTTTGTTGGTGGATGAATATTCTCGGTCCTGTTTTTATATTTGATATTGTATTTAAATTTATTATATCATAGGGAGGGTCCATTTATCATGTACTGTAAAAAATTTATATTAAATAATTAATAATTAATTTTTTGAAAGAAAAAAAAAGAAGCAATATTGTATATGCTTAGCATAATAAAATATTTTTAACAAAAATTGTTATAAAAAATGATTTTATAGAGAAAGTACTCAAAACACATTATTATTTTAATCTATTTTTAGTTTTTTTCCCAATTTCTCAATAAAAAAATAAATAAAACTTCTAAAAATGATTATTTTATTTTAAAAAATAAATTGGTTTGCCATAAAATTTGTAACAATCGGGCCATAACATCTATCGATCATGCACTTATTCAGGGCTCGCCCAAGGCATAGGCTGGGGTGTGGCGGGCTAGGTCCAATTTTTTTTTTTACGGATGGGGGTGTATATAGTAATACTGAGTTTAAAGGTGGTATAAACAGCAGTAATTGCAAAGAGGATCCAAACATTTACCAGACTTAAATCCATCAGTTATTTCACTTTTTTTTACAACCCAGCAGCATTACATTTTCACACCCCCAACTCAACATTTTCACCCCCCAGCATTTCAATAGTCAAATTACAAAATTTAGAAGTAACACATAAAACGCAAAATATGTACTACTTCCTAGAGACGAAGTTTGTTTTTTACTTCGAGGTGTTTTTTGGTGTTTCAGATTGAATTTAACATGAATTTGTATTTAGATTTCATAATATAATATGACTTTCAGCATTAAAGTTTCATGTTTGAGACATCGAATTTGGTCTTGTTGTGATTTTTTATAAGTAATATATAATTTTCTATTAATAAATGATAAAAGGTTTTTATGTTACTGGAATAATAATGAAGTTCTTTGAGAAATTTTAAAGATAATAAATCAATAGAATTTTAGCGCCCCCCTTTTGTTCTGCTTGTGTTGGCTGTGATGATGCAGGAGTATGCGTGGTGTTGCCGGATTATTTTAGTCTGTCGCCTCATGTATACCCCAACATCATAATTTTAGCCTTGGTTAGGCCCCTCTTTCAGCCATCTATGGCTTTTTAGTGGGGTGTGTGGGGTGGTTTTGTTGGTTGTCTCGGGTGTTCCGCATATTTACGGCACCTATTGTATGCTTTCTTTTTCGCTTTTCCCGCAAATGCTTTTGTGCATCTTGCACTCATTCGTTGTGAATAATATTTGCTGAAAAAAAATAGAATTATCAAATGAGATAATGAAACTTATATAAAATAGTTTGGATTTTACTTAGCTTTGTTGTGTTTGGTTCGGTCGACCCAAATTTTTTTTGTTATTCTTTTTTATTAATAATATATAGGATGAGATGCATTTGACACAAGATATTTTGAAGTGTCAACATTGTTTGGATTTTAAAATATATATTTTGGGGACTATCTTGATTAATGCATATCTCATTCACCGTTTAACAACAAAAAAAAATTATGATCTACTATTATATAAGGGGGTCATTTTCTTAAACTTGGCCTAAAACCCATAAAATGTTAGAAATGGTCGTGACTTTATTCGAAGAAACTCCATGTATTTCTTTCCTAAATATATAAATGGATTTAATTTTTATACACACTTCTTATATATCAATCATGTGCTTTAAAATGGATTAAATTAAAATTTAGTTTAATTAATTATTTTAGTAAATGAAATATTTTATAAAGTAATAATTATTGAATAAAACAATAATGACATGACTGTTAAATTTGTCGACCTAGACGTTGTTATATCATCAAAATTGATCCCTAAGGGGAGATCAAAACTTGAAAAAAAATAGAAAGTGGGACATCAAAAACTAATTTTTAAAATGAGTGCTAAAACTTCATTGTTTTGAAAATAGGGGAATAAAAGTACATTTAAGTTTTTTTATAGATTTATCTTAGATGAGTAAGGCTACGAGGTCTTACTAGGATGAGACAAGTCTCAAGGCTCGACGAGAGCTAACAAGGATCCGTTAGAAGACCAATCTGATGTTAACACGTGGACTATACTTACGCTGCCTTAAGGCTCAACGCCGAAGGATCACACCAACTTCAGGACACCGTGTCGCTTCCAAGCATGCCTCCGGGTAAGGATCGACCTACACATGTCCTCTGACCGCTCCTTAATCACACGCCGCAAAATCCAGAGACTGTTATTCTCACGCGCGCCTATAGAAGGGTGACTTAGCTTCACCCTCAAGGTATGATACACTTTTCACAACATTTTCTACACACTCTTTCTCAGTTCTATTACTAACTTGAGGGTTTGAGTGCTAACATGTCTGTAGGCACCTTTCGTTCCATGACGAAGACTCATCGCCACCGTACCGGAGCACATTCCGCCACCGTTGCCTCTCATCCATCCTCACTGGACAAATCAATACCTATAAAGTATTTATTAAAAAGATTATTATGTTGATAATGAGAGGTTAAATCAGCGACCTTGCGAATGAGCCACTCTTTACCAACTAAGTCAACAGTGACAACTTTTTGATTTTGAAGGTTCAACATTGATTACTTGTTGCTTATAAAAATAAAATATATAATTATTACTCTCTGTCTCTATATCTAAGCACCATTTTATTAGATGCAAAAGGTGCTTACATACTGATACTGGGACGGATGGAGTAGTATTTAAATAGATAAATAATTGGAAGAAGAAATACATAATTGTAAGTTCTATAGGGACTACTAATAATTCAAATGGAGATAGGTGGGGGTAGGAGAAGCCGGAAGGAAGTGTAAGTGGGTTGGTGAAATAAAATGCTTAGACAGTTGTACCCTGCAGTGGAAGTCTTCAACTTGAAAACATAGTCAATTCAATTCAATGCAAAACGTAACCGAAAACACAATTCAATAATGCAATTCCATACATACACCTTGTTGCATTGCTTGCACGTGTGTTAACTTGGAACTGCAAGTTGATATGCTTTTTCCGTGTGGAATTTTGAGTTTGACCATCTTTGTGATATTTTATTTTACTATTTATAGGGGTTGGTAACTTGGTATGGTCTTTCTAATGTCGTCGATAGGGGGCTAATGTGCAAATAATGATAATCAGAGAAAGGTTTGCATGGATAAACAAGTTGTTGATCCCTCTAAATAGTGAAACAGAAAGGATGTTAGGAATATAATTTTTTTTAACCCTGGCTCTTATACTCTTTTATAAGATGAAAGTTACGAAGATCATACTACTTCATGTGAAACTCACTTTTAAAGTACCAAACTCGCATGAATTTCACCCAAAAAAAAAGTTTAGTGTTGAAAAAGAATTATTTTTAGCACTATTCATAGCTTAAATCAAATGTAATTGTTGACAAAATAGTTATTAAGTTAAAATGGTTTTCAGATTTATAATACCTAGAGTAAGATGTAATAGTTGTTTGAGTTTGTTTCTTTCTCGCTCTTTTTAGTTTTCTTTTGATTTATTTCGCCTTTTTTCTTGTTTCTTCTTTTTTTGGGTTTGACATTTGTCTTCGGTTTTCTTTCGCACGTTTTGGTTTATGTTTCCCTTCTCTCTTTGTTCTTATATCCGTTATTTTATAAGTCTAAGATGTAGAGTTGGTTTAAAAAAATAATAATATTAAGCTTAATTGGCATCGCTTGCAGAATCAGTCACGTTTGTTTAAAAAACTTGTTCTTAAGTTTCTAATTCAAAATTTGTGATGTGACAATTTTTTTGTTTGATATATTTTTACTATATTTTTTATTTTTTGGAAATGATTGTTAGACCTCTGATACCAACATTGCTGGGAGGGATCACAGTCATCTATGATGATTTTTTTATGCATGCTAGTTTTGCTATAAAAAAAATACTTAAAACATGATAAAATAAAACTAATGTGACAAAATATCAACATGTCCACGTTCCCCCACTCAAATAAAAATAAAAAGATCAACATGTCCCACGCACTTATTTGCATAACTATATCAACTTATCTCATCGAAATTTACTTGTCATACAGAAAAAGTATAAACCTAATGTTACTATTTTATCTAAAGCATCAAAACAAAATAGATAAGAGGTACATGATTAAAAAATAAATAGCACAAACTACGGACAAAATAAATTTGTTGAAGGTTTGTAAATTGTGACGTCAACAGAAACCAAATTAATTAAATGTAGCAGACAATAACCAATCTATTCACCAAACTCTTTCACAACAACCTAAAGCAAAACAATTAGATATTTTGGCATTTTTCATAGATTATGTCAAAATTGACGAGACTTGCTTTTAGTCTCAGATTTATCAGCTCAGCTGTGATTACAAGATTTTTTAAAATATATTTGTTATATAAGATCATAAATTTATTCTTTGGATATATATTTTTTAAATATATCAACTATTAATATTATTTGTTTATTTTGGACTATAAAATGTGAATATCGAACGCATACAGATAGATAATTTACTAATAGCTAGTCATATACAGATAATACACAATAATTATATTATATGACTATTTTTAATATGCATGAAAAGTGTCACAAAAATAAATTGAAATAGGTCTTATAATTAAAGGAAAAGGAATAATTGCATTTTGTAAATTTTCATTTTTGTCAATTTTTAGTCTCTCACAAAGATAAACTGAAAATATCAGTCCTAAGTCCTAATTTCTATCCATTTTTTTTATATAGTTTATGACAATGATAAAACAACATTCTAATTTTCTTGTGGTTAATCATGCGTATTTCAAAATAATGTAAGGTACACTTATGTCTATGCAACAAAAATATTTTACAAATGGGTCCAAATATTTTACAAAATAATGTAAGGTACACTTATGTCTATGCAACAAAAATATTTTACAAATGGGTCCAAATATTTTACAAAATAATGTAAGGTACACTTATGTCTATGCAAGAAACTGTACCTTACAGTAAGATAATGGAACACCCTTGCCCTATACCTTAGTTAACTTACTAATTGTACCTTTTGATATTTTGCTTATGTTTCTTTTCATAGTCTTTGACATGATTTTCCTATCTTTACTTGAAAGCCTAGCAATCTTCCTCAAAGCTAAGAGAGGTGTCTTCTTACACTTAGCACACACTACCTTAATCATATATCTAGATTCCTTGTTGATACTTTCGAAAATCCTCGATTTTCCTTCATCTTCCTTAGGGTTTTTGCGTCTAGACGCCTTTTTGCAACCTCATGTGAAAAAAAAATCACAACCCTCCCAATATTATGATCATGTAACCACTCATAACTTCACGGCTTAAACATTGAATTCACATGTCCTTTGGATGGACAAAATTAAGAACGTCGATCGAAACTCTGTGGAACAATCCTCATTAGACTCTACACTAATGGTCTGTTAGACGAGACAACACTAATCACATGGTCTACTAACATCTTATCACCCTGTTGAGATCCCTTAAGAGAACAAACCAACCATCGTTGTTTCGACTACTTTATTTTCTTCACAAACAATTGTTGCAGCCTTTCGACACACCCCATCACTCATAACATCATAACATTTGTCCATCTTAACCATCTTCACCCGAATAAAATTCAATTATTAAACTCCGCGAGTTTTATTTCGGGTATGCGAAACGTTGGCAGATGTATACTTGTCTCAAAAGAGGAATGTATATGGTTGAGTTTTAGTGTTTGTTAGATTTCATAACATTTGAGATGATAAAAATAAAATTCAATTATTTAATTAGGTGAAAAAAATAAAAATAAAAATAAAAAAGTAAATAAATTTGTTTAGATACATGATGAAGTTAGAAGATAAATGTTACACAAAAATATGATATTCTATTTCCCTCTTATCATATAATATGATGCTACATTCATTGTTTTCTAAAAACATTATACATTCCCCTAAAAAAACTATATTCATTGTACCCTCTTAGTAACATGTATCATCCAATATTTACATAATAGTTTAATTATTATTTTTGACAGAATTAATTATTTAATTACTAATTGACATTTTTATTAGAAAAAGTTGAATATAACAAAGTTGAAAGAATACCAATACATATGGCGTAGAATATAACAAAAGGAAAAAATACCAATACATTCATATTTATACATTTAATTTAACAAATGAATGAATTATGTCAAAAAAGACAAATGAATGAATCTTACTAAAAAAAAGCCGCACCACAGACAGACCCTCCAGTACCCTTTACAAAAATCCTAAATTTACAAAAATACTCTTTCACCAAATGAAAGGATATACGATTTTTAAAAAGTTTATGCTAAAGTCACACACCTTAAGCTTAGATGTGAAAATTGCCGTTTTTCTCCAACTAATTCCTAAACCATTGTCAATTTTAAGATAATAAAGTAACAAACATTGTTTTTAAAAAAACAAACGAAATTCCCATGAGCTTAGTTCAGTTGGTAAGGATATTGCATATTATATGCAGGGGTCAGAGTTCGAACCATGGACACTCAACTTCTCCACAATTTAATTGTGTGAGCTCTAGCTACTAGGCTACTTGACAAAAAAAAAAAAAAATTTGTTTAAAAAAACAAACTTTAATTTTCCAAATATATAGAATTAGTTAGTTTAATTAAAAAAGGTAAGAGTATAATTGGCAAATTATACCTTTAAAATATCAAAACAATAGTTAGATAGAAATGTTAAATTCACACTCAAACAACACTTAAAAAAGAACAGAAGAAGTATTTGTTATCTAGCCACACATCTTTTATATTCACCACCAAATCCAATTGTGTTGTTTGTTTTAAGACGCGTGTTAATGGTTCCATGTTTGATGTGACGTTTAAAAACGTGTTTACAAACAGATGTTGTCTTCATATCACAAATCAGTTTTGTAGAATTTTGTTATAACTTATACCCAACTACAAATTCTAAAATAATATATTCTTTTTATTTCTTAAAACGTTTTGTGAAAAACTCTTGTTAACACTTGTATAGTAAAAATCTCAAAGAAGAAACCATTTGTAAATACAAACAAATGCATGAATGAAATGAATCTTACTATTTAAAAAAGAAAAACAAATGAATGAATTTGACTTTTGTTAGTCGCCACCTCTTAAACCACACCACACTCCCCATAATACCCTCAAACAAATCCTCAATTGACAAAAACACCCTTCCCCCAACTACCACCATGTCTCTCTCTGTCTCTACCCAACAACAACCCCCAATAACCAAACCCTTTCTTTCTTCTTATAAAACCCCCTCATAACTCCTCATACCCTCTTCAATTCCAGTTCACGCCACCTTCTCTCAAAGCGTGACCATTCAAAAACATCATAAGAAAAAAACATTCAAACAGAACAAAATCATTGTGCAACAAACAAACACAAAACACAAACACAATGTCTCTCTCTTCAACATCTTCCACCTCTCTCATTCCCACCAAATCATTACTCCAACCCAACAAACCAAACCCACCTTCATTCCCCATCGGGCTCAAACCCATGCCCAAACCCAAACCCGGTTCAATCCTCGCCGTTCACGCCGCTGAACCAGCAAAAAACCCGGTCATCACCGAAAAACCCAGCAAGCCTCAACCAACCACCATCCCCCGCAATGCATCCATCAAATGGACCATTGACAGCTGGAAATCCAAGAAGGCTCTTCAACTTCCTGAATACCCAAATCAGGAAGACCTTGAATCGGTTCTGAAGACACTTGATGCTTTCCCACCGATTGTGTTTGCTGGTGAAGCTAGAACTTTGGAGGAGCATTTGGGTGAAGCTGCTATGGGAAACGCGTTTCTTCTTCAAGGTGGTGATTGTGCTGAGAGCTTTAAGGAGTTTAATGCTAATAATATTCGTGATACTTTCAGGATTATTCTTCAGATGAGTGTTGTTATGATGTTTGGTGGTCAAATGCCGGTTATTAAGGTAACAACTTTAAATTATGTTATTTGTTTTTTTTTTAAAAATGATGTATCATAATCATTCATATGATTTGACTTTAGATTTGTTGTTATTATTGAAGTTAAATATTTTTAATGATGTTATGATTCTGGAAAGAATCAATTTTATCTGTCCAGATGGTAAGGATTTGACTGTTATTATTAAAGTTAAACATTTTTAATGATTTGACGATTCTGAAAAGAATCAATTTTATCCGTCCGGATGGTAATGATTTGACTGGTTTGTGGATTCGAATCACTCTATGGATTCGAATCCCAATGTTGATGTGATGGTAATATGTAATAAACTTCGGTGAGCCTTGAGATTTTTCCCCGACTCTGATGAGCTATCAGAAAAATGAATTTTGTATGTAAAAAAGATTCATTTTTTGTGTGATGAAGATGAAAATGTGAAAGTGGATTTTGTATGTGTAGGTGGGGAGAATGGCGGGTCAATTTGCGAAGCCAAGATCGGATAATTTTGAGGAGAAGAATGGTGTGAAGCTTCCTAGTTACAGAGGGGATAACATCAACGGTGATGCATTTGATGAGAAATCAAGGACACCGGATCCTCAGAGGATGATTCGTGCTTATTGTCAAGCTGCAGCTACTCTGAATCTTCTCAGAGCTTTTGCTACTGGTGGTTATGCTGCTATGCAGCGGGTTACTCAGTGGAACTTGGATTTCACTGAACAAAGTGAGCAAGGAGACAGGTATATTGTAACCTTCAGTTTGTCTTTTTCTTAATTTTTTTTCTCCAAGGAATTTGTGATTCTTATTTGTTATAAGGTTTCCTTGATATATTTTTTAGTTTCTGGTTTTGTTATTCAAATTAGTCTTGTATTTGTTGCTATGAGTTTGATTTGTGAAGATTTTACTGCTTTCAGTTGTTGATAAATTGACTATTGTAATTATAATACTTGACACATTATAAAGTTATTTTAGTTTACCTTTTAGACATTGAATTATGTCTAAAGGAGATTAATCTGATTCTTGAATATTTGTTTATGGCAAAAAGACAAGACATGTTTTTGTCTTTTCCACAGCCTTCTGAGAGTGTCTCAAAGGTATCACTCACTTTTGTTGAGAATATACTCGCTCAAAAAAAAATTGTAGAATGGAAGAAAATTGATTTTATTTTTTTTAAGTGAACTTTTTTTGGTTTCATTCATGATTGATAAAGGTATAGTGATGATTGATATAACAAGTGGGGATGCATGTTTAATGTGGTTGGTATTGGGTTGTTATTTTCCTCTCAAATAATGATGTTGATACTTATGATGATAATTGATAGTTATCTATGTAAATATTTATCTCCTGTTTTTCAATGGTGAAATGAAAGATTAAAAATAAGGACAAAAAATGTGAAAAAAGATAATAATTTAAAAAAGAGGATTCTTAAAAAATTCAGAATGATTGATTCAATAAGCTTTGTGTAGTTGATGTTAATATGAGGTTTAAACATTAAAGAACAGTGTTTATGTGTAGTTATTATTCTTTCATTTCTTTCAAGATAATAGTTGATCTCATGGAAGTGCTAACTTGAATCCTTTGCAACGGCTGCGGCTGTTGGATTGAGATCTAGATTCAACTGTGCCAATCTAAGTCTTTATCCAACGGCTCTGCAGCTGTTGACTTGTGCAGCCACAACTCTTTGTTTTGTTTCTAACATGGTCTAGTTATGTTAATGTTGGATATATAAATGTGAATTTTGGTTAATTAAACGTATTCTTGGCATGGCAGGTACCGTGAGCTTGCTAACCGAGTTGACGAAGCCCTTGGATTCATGGCTGCTGCTGGTCTCACAGTTGACCATCCAATAATGAGAACAACTGATTTCTGGACTTCACATGAATGCTTGTTATTGCCATACGAACAATCACTGACTAGGTTAGATTCAACTTCTGGTCTCTATTATGACTGCTCGGCCCATATGATTTGGGTCGGTGAGAGGACCCGGCAGCTAGATGGTGCCCATGTGGAATTTCTAAGAGGAGTTGCTAATCCCTTGGGAATCAAGGTTTGTACATTATTCTTATCATGCGACTTCAATTTTGTTTTACAATCTCTTATAAGTTGAGGTACTAAATATCATTAAGCAAGTAAATTGAATCACTTAGCATAATCTCTTATAATTTTTTTGATACATTGGCAGGTAAGTGACAAGATGGATCCAAATGAGCTTGTTAAACTCATTGAGATCTTGAATCCTCAAAACAAACCAGGGAGAATAACTGTGATCACTAGAATGGGAGCTGAAAATATGAGGGTGAAGCTTCCACATCTGATCCGGGCAGTGCGTAGAGCAGGACAAATTGTAACATGGGTCAGCGATCCTATGCATGGAAACACCATAAAGGCTCCATGTGGTCTCAAAACTCGCCCCTTCGATGCCATCAGGGTATGTAATTCTCATCAGCTCTTTCTTTTTTAGTTGGTTACATGTTGCTTTCAAGTATCTTTAATATCTTACTTTTTGATTTAAAATCAAATTTTATTTATTATCAGAAAATGAAATTGTTCCACTTGTGGTTCACAATCTTTGCAAGAAATAAATATCATGTCTACTATTAAAAGTTCTACTTAAAATTAAAATAAGGAAAAACATTGAAAAAGATTAGTGGGGAGTCAGTAAATCTTGCTTAATTTGACTAATGTATGTGAGCTGGTCCATGATGGTGGGCTACCAAACTTCAAGGCTTATATATCAAATTTAGAATTTGGAGTGGTAGGTGGCAAAAGGGCCACTTGTAGAAGTAGGTGAAATAAAGTATTCAAGAAATCATTTTTGTTTTCTTTGGTGTTATACGAATGTCATTATTGACCAATTGGGTCTAACATAGTTGAATCCCTTAACTATGTCTGAGTATAGGAAAAACTCACTTTGGCAATCTTTGTGCCTCGGCACATGATTCATCTCTGAATTTCGAGTGAACTCTGAATTTCGATCAAGTATTCCATTAAATATATGAAACCTGTCCCTTTAGTCTCTACTGTTAAATTGAGGGTATATTCCTAAACTTTTGTAGAGATGCCCTTGATGATTCACCGTTCACCTAAAATTGTCATTATGGTGCTAAATTGTAATTCTTTTGGGTAGGTGGGATTGGACTTTAGGGGACCATATTAGTGTGAATTTTTATACTTCGGCAATTTATATAAAGAGACATCATACCACTTTATAACTTAAATCCCAAGATTTGCATTTTGTGATTATGATTACCAATAATGTCACTAACTTTTGTTAAACTAAATTAATTGGACACAGGCTGAAGTGAGAGCATTCTTTGATGTTCACGAACAAGAAGGAAGCCACCCAGGAGGAGTTCATCTCGAGATGACAGGTCAAAATGTGACCGAGTGCATTGGTGGGTCAAAGATAGTCACATTTGACGATCTTAGCTCACGCTACCACACACACTGTGATCCTAGACTTAATGCTTCACAATCTCTCGAGCTTGCTTTCATCATTGCTGAAAGGCTAAGAAAGAGTAGAATCAGATCACAGCCTCCTCTTGAATCTACTGGATTTTGAATAAGGATTTGAAGAAACTCAACACAATACCTTTGTTCTTTTTCTTTTCTTTCTCTTATATATCTAATCGTTGTTGTTTACACATTGATGTGGTGGACCTGAAACTGTTAGCTAGTTAGCTTTATGTTGTTGTGTATTGTGTTTGTATTTGTATACTGCCTAGCAATGCTTTTGAACTTGGGAAGGACTAAGAGTGCTTTATTATTAATAAAGGAAGCTAAAAAGTTTCTATTGCATTTGGCAAATTGAGTCTATGATAATGACAGGGATTGGCTTGCAAGTTGCAACTATATTGATATATCCCATTCGGTTTTGAATATTAGTCAAAAACAATAATTTAACTTTGGTGGTACTAAACAAAATATATGTAAATCCAATAGAGGGTTGGACTCAATGTGATTGGACTTGGTGTATGTTTTTGATATTACGGTGGGCGTGTTAGAATTATAACAATCTATTGTGATAGTGTGGAAGTTATACTAGATTGTGATAGTGTGGAAGTTATAAAGTGTAACGTTTATAAAATCACGATTGATCGTCATGATTTTGACATAATCATTGTGATAGCAAACATAGACTTAGTAATGAACAAGTTGGCAAGCCTATGAGCAGCCCAATTATTATATGGTTATTGGGATTATCAAGTTGGCAAGCCTATGAGCAGCCCAATTATTATATGGTTATTGGGATTATCCAACTTACAATTTTCAACAATTAAACTCAGAAGTTTATAGGAAAAGAATTGTAATTCAGAACATTAATAAGTGTAAAACTATGCGTTAGTTAACTAACGTTGCGCTACTTAAGTAACACACGTATAAAGAATTGTGTGAGTTAACTCACGCAGCCATTAGCACATGCGTGAGTTAACTCACGCCCAGTCTGTGCAAAAAACCAAAAGAGGCAGAAACTTCTATTTTCCCTATTTTTTCAATCCTTCTTTCATACATTCATTCAATCATACATTCATTCAGTCAATTGCATACATTTTTCATCATTCATTCAATCAAACATTAAACTCATAATTATATTACGAAAAATAACGGAATAAAACAACGGAATAAAATAACAAATAATGTCATAAAAAACGCCAAAAAGTATAAGTGTAATAGGATTACAACCAAATCCAACAAAATGTCATAAAAAAAAAACTACACAAGTCATACTGGTCCATCCCGTGGACTCCTACTCCTCCTCTGCGGAGCCGGCATCTGCTCCAGCATGCTCCACTCAGACTGTATGCCCTACATCAAGCGCATAACCTCCTCTGGATTAAGAAACACATCAGGATGCCCCATTGCACCGTCCACTTTGGCCCTGATGTTGTTGATGATCTGGTATGGGTTGGGAGGATGCCTGGCCCACTGCTGCTCAACCATAACCTCCTCGTAAGGAGGGACAGGACGAGGAGGGGCATCAGCTGCGTAGTCAGGAATGGCCGCAGGGGGTTCACAATAGGATGTGATACTCTAACGAACCATCTCATGTACCCCTCAGTATGAGCCCACAGTTATTTATCCGGAACTAGATGACCCATCTGTTGATGGTTGAGGATATGTAGAGCAAAATCCATGAAGGCCTGTGCCACGTCATCTGCCGCAAGAGCCTCAATGTCTGTAGAAGGCCTAGGCCGTGTCTGGACATACCCATACTGCCTAAGAACCCGCTCTGGCAAGTGAAGGACCATCATGTCGTTGTCGGTCATGATCCATCCGGAGTACCAACATATGTCTTGAAAGGGCATGATGTGTCGTCGTCTCTCGTACGACCTCCAGGTGACATGAGAATGGTCCAACGAATCAATGGCAGCTCGGTAGTGTCCAGGATTAGAAAAGCCCCTGGGAGGTTTCCATTTACCGACAAGCGGGGAAACAGTAGATCGTAGTCCTCATCTTCAATCCTCGGAATGATGTTCGTGAAGTGTGCCAAAGTCCATCCCTGCAAACACAAAGAAATAAATTTATATCAGCACAAGTATTATACAAACAACTATATATTTACGATCCAATAAGTAAAAAAGAAGAAAAACAAATATTACCACAAGCAAGGTCATGTAACCACCACAAGAGGCCACAGATGAGTCGGAGGTAAGAGATAACTGCTCATATAGGAAAGCAAGTCCCATCTCACCCCATGACTAGTCCAACTCGTCCATATCTTGCAGCGCAAGCAACCACAACAGATTAATGTTTTTGTTGTTCTTGCCGGAAAAAACGGTCCAGCCAAGCAAGAGCAACAGAAACGCCTTAATACAGGCCAACCTAACATGAGCTCGCTCGTCTTGCTCCTCCTATGTGTCAATCTCAAGCAGCTGATTACACATATTCAAGAGCTCCTCGTAGCACCTCTTCAGTACACCAAAATTGACGTGAGCAGCACCTTGTTTTGTCATCTCCTTAGCGGCAGCCTCCACTGTAAAAAGTAGGTCCACCTGCATCATCTATAGTCCCTCCTCACAGGTTAACTCTCTATCAGGAAGGGGCCTCCCAGTGATGGGGATGCCTAGAAGACACGCCACATCATCTAGTGTGATGGTCATCTCCCCAACTTGTAGATGGAAGCTGCTGGTCTCCTCATTCCATCTCTCTGACATCGCACAAACGAACCCGTGAGAGATGTTCTCGTACCCACTAGTCAGGAGGGGAGTAAGACCAGACATATTCACTTCATCCCAAAACCATTGGTTTTGTTCACACGGCTGAGAGATTGTCAGGTTTTTAAGGCTCAACTTCTTCCCGTGCGAGATACCTTTCACCTTATGTTTTTTTCAATACTGAAATACAAAAACAAAAAACAAAAAACAACACCGTTAAATAAATAATAAGTAAAATAAACATTAAATATATTCTAACATAAATTTTAATTCTAACATTAAATAAGTAAAATAATAATTAGAATAAGTTGTATAAATAGTAAAAGAAGTAA
>Ga0315913_1001294_pt1 | contig 27108 bp, 10 predicted proteins | sample MpolsnodulesMG_FD_207736 | JGI IMG/M metagenome (GOLD analysis project Ga0315913, IMG submission 207736) | Medicago polymorpha root nodule microbial communities from Los Angeles, California, United States - small nodules | ecosystem: Host-associated > Plants > Roots > Nodule | place: USA...
CGTAGTGTTTTTCGCTTTTAGCCACCACAAAGAATGAAATTTAACTTTATCTAAAAGCTGAATAATAGGCGTTTCTACATTGTTAAAGATCCTGTTGTTACGTTCTCCCCATATCAGCCACACACAGAGAAGCCAAAGCAGTTGAAGAAACGAGCGGCGTGACTTTGATGAACCTGTATAATGTATGAATTGTGAGAAATGATCAACCAAGTTGAGGGGGTCCACACCAGACACACCAATCCACGCCCTGACATGCTGCCATAACGACCCGAATACATCACAATGGAGAAACAAATGGGGCGCTGACTCCACGTGACCTCTCTACCAAAATAAATTAACAGTGCATTTAACCAAAATAGATTAATAATTCCTTTAAGAGAGATGGTGTGTCAGAAAAATATTATAAGAGAGGTTTTCAAAGAGAGACTGTTCCTTTCCCATATATATAGATATATGAAGATGGAAATTTTAAATTTTTTAATTAATAAATCATTTTTTCATCAGTAGTTGCAATGAACCTTTTAGAGAAGGAGTTTGTGGTAGACCGGTTAAAAATAAAACTGAAACTCAGTCGCAACCCAACGTGAGAGAAAAGATGGAGGAGAAAGGGTTAGCCTTGAATCAAGCAAGGATCTATTTCACAAACTACAAACTGAAACTGACAAACAATTCAGTGCAATTAGACTTGCGTAAGCCTTCGCATAGCCACAACTTGAACATCAAGTTCCAAAATTCCAATCCCAACCTCTAGTTTAAAATAACGTACTTATCAAATAACTTATATATATATGTTATAAGTAATGACATAAAATTTTGTAATGTTCTAGATATTTATACAAATTATATGTATATTTTACTAATTAAGTAAATTTAATTTCTCCTTCAAAAAAAAAAAGTAAATTTTAATTTCTTTTTATGAACGAGATCTGGGTGGTCGCTTATCTCAACTGTGCTTAGGGCCACCATTGATTGATATTTCAGAACAAAAATATTCTTTTAATAAATAAAAAAACACCATCCCTGTTGTCTTTTTTAGATAGACAAACTAACAAATAACCATTAAAATTCACGCACGCAAGTGGAGGGAAAATCTAGTCTAATAACTTTGACATTTTTGCTAGTTGAATTAGGACTTGTGGACTACACATTGCCTTTTTTATTGCGAAAAAAATTATTTATTTTTTTGCGTCAGAAGACTTCGAATATTGAAGTTTTTTATTTAAACCAAAAAAAGTTTTATAGATTCTTACTACTCCAAGTTTTCAGAGGAAGAGAATACAAAGATTCAGTCTCATACATATGAAGTCCAACAGTTATCAACATCTTAATCGTATGAAACTAACTATATTTTATGGTCTTATCAACAATACATCATAAAGAAAAGTTGTTTGGAACACAAAATGTGATCTTTTGGAAAAAATCAGGGACAAAAATTCAAAACAAAATCTTTTGAGGGATAAAAAATCAAAGAAATTGTTTAGAGAGATTAAAATTAAAATTTGATATATTTAGAGCATCAACAACAAATTTGATTAGTCGATTAACTCGTATAAATCGACCTTTGGATCACAAAAAATTGATGTATGTTTGTAGAAAGAATAAAAAAAAGAATCAATCTTTTGTTGCAAATTGACCATTTGGTTAGATCGACCTTTGGATCACAAAAATTGACGTATGTTTGCAGAAAGAAAAAAAATCTATGTTTTGGTTGCAAATAAGCAAACACAATTTTTTTTTTTTTGAGGGAACAAAATCTATTATTTAGCTTTCTCCTGTAATTATGGGCGAAGGTTCATGGGAACTTTGTCCATTGATTTGTAGGCTTACAACTACAAATGAAATTCTGGAAAGTAAAATAGCGAATTGTTCTATCCACATATTCAAAAAAATTGGAATAATATTTTAGACAAATTACCTTGTTTGTAATTAGATTTTAAATGCAACTGAAAAAGTTTGACAACTTGTCATATTGTATGTAAATACACTTCAAATAGTTTTACCTATTATTGAACACTCCAAAAGGAGCTCGAATTATTTGGATCATTTTTGTATTTTTTGTTGTGTGTTGCTAATCGGTGCCCCAGAACACTGATTAAGGAGGCATAAATGAACAGATTCCACTTGTTTTACTTCAATTAAAGTTATAAATAAGTCAATTAATTAAAATAAAAAAAGTTGTATTTTTTTTACCAAAGGAAGTTGTATTTAATACTCCATCAAATTTCCTTTTCCATTACATATTTACATTCCTGTATCCTTTTCATTTCTTAACAATTTTTTTTTCTTCATTTGGATTTTACTCAAACCAATTTTTCTTTCCAAAATTTTTTGTGAATTATTTTTTTCTTTCAAACCAATTCACGGAAAGCCTATGCATAATTAGCAACATATTCAATTAAAATAAAGTCTAAAATAAATTAACAATTCCAAAGATAAAACATAACCAATTAAAATATCAAATACAAAATCATCAAATGTGTAGAAATTTCATGCTTGTATCACAAAATAGAAAATTTAATAGAGTATTGAATGCACATTTTTCTTATTTTAATTAGTTGACTTATTTATCACTTGAATCAAATGTAAAACAAGGGAGATGTGTTCATTTATTGCTCCTTAACCGGTGCCCGGAGGCACCAGATAATATTACCCTTTTGGTTCCCACACATCTAAAGCAACTTTCTCTATCAATGCCTTACAGACATCATCCATCTGAATCAATAATCCATTTCCTTTGACATACATCTTCAACATAAATTCTCAAGTGGGGTAATTCTTTTCGGTGAAGTGATCAAATAAATTGTGTATTTCCTTTTCTGAAGTCATGAAAACAATTATAATTAAGAAGAAGAATTCGCGAACAAGAATTAATCAAACTAGACTTAGGTGTGGCCAAAAGAAATGAGAAGACAGAGCAAGATCCAATAACCAACGATGCGAGCAATAATAGATAGAGAAATGTTAGCAACACATCTTCTAACACACTCTCCTTGATTGATTAATATTCACATGGGACCCACCAAATTTATATGGGACCCACATGATTTGGTGGGTCTCATATGAATATTAACCAATCAAATAAAGTGTGTTGAAAAATGTATGTTAGAATGTGTGTTACTAGCATTCCTCTAATAGATATTGGCACAGATTAAGAAAGAGCAACTACTTGATGCCAAAAAAATGCATAGAAACATAAGATGGATCAGAACATGACGGATGATACCATGTCAAGAATTATGGTTTGATATCTTTTGCTATGTTATTCCTTGTTTAAATAGTGATTACAATAGTTACATGTCTTTTTTTGTTTTTGAAGGGTTTAGGGTTTAGGGTAGATAACATTTATTGGTAATTAAAACTAATAGTTACAGTTAATGAGCATAAATCAATTCATAATTTCATAATTTGTCTTGAACCATTAGAAAGCTAATAAATATAATAAATGAAACCAATCAATTCATCGGAGTGAGACGAAGTAATGTGAGTAGTTTAATCAAAGGAAAATGCTAACCAGTACCTTTAAAAAATTGTTTAAAAAACCAAAAGTAATAACTTTTGCATAAATAATTATGTAATTATTACTTTGAAAAGAATTTGAGTTGTATTTTAAAGACAAAATTTTCTTTTACCATTCTTTAACTAAAAAAGAAAAGAGAAATGATAATTGGATAACAATTTTATGACAACTTTTGAAACAACTCTTTCTCATACTCACATTGTGTTCTTACTTTACGTTTCCCTATCTTTCTCTCTATTGCTATTGTCCCAAAAAAAGAGGGGGAAAATGCCTTAAAAATTGTCTAAAAAAATAGTTCTACAAATATCATTCCTCAAAAGAAAAATTGAAACTCAATTAATAACTGAAATTCAGAATTGGAACTTAAAACAAAAACTATATTTTATTTTTAAAATTTTCAAAACATAAAATCTTTTTTTTTTTTTGACAACAAACTTGAAAACATAAAATCAAAACCACTGAAGTTGGCAGAATATTAAGCCACCAAATATTAAAATTATATTTTAAAGTCTTAATTTCGAACTCAAAATATGGCCTGTTTGTTTGGGATTTCTTTAACCAAAAACTCACTTTTATTATTTTAATAGTGTTTAGTTCATATATTTACAAAAAAATGTTTTGTTAAAAAAAACTTTAAAATAAAAAAGTTATTTCTAATAGCTTTTTCAATCTTTTTTCCTTCTAAAAACATGGAACTTAGATGTAAGAACTTTTTTTTTTTACCGAATATTAATATAATAAACCAACAAAAATTATCTTTAACTTTTTTAAAAAATCTTTAAAATTAAATCTCTAGATTTATTTAGATTAACTAAGGATCCACACTTGTTGATTTACTCATTAGGATTGACTTTCACTTTTGTGTTGACTGTTGGGACTTTTGTGTTGACTGTCGGGTTATATGTTATGTTCGGTCGTTTTTGCACTTTTTTGTTTTTATTAATCTACTTTTTCTTTTTTAAAATAAAATCATTTAAGTCAAAACAAACGTTCAATTTTACATAATTTAAATCTTTCCAAATCAATTTTCGTGCCCCAACCCCAACCAATCACACTTAAGATTACCAATACCATAGTACTCCAAAGTCCAAACTCTTCCATATTCTAGTATCTAGAACAACTCTTCCTTGATCAGAAAATCGAATTTGATAAGACCCTGGCTGCCTTTGAACGAATAAAAGTTGCACCGGTTGAGGCAAATAGATTCATTCATATCGTTATCGAATAACTATAGCCTCCTTCCTTACTAATTAATCACATCTTTAATAATGCAACGGTCATAAGGGATCTATATCCCTTAAATGCAATTGTTATTCTTGTTTTTCTATGTATTTTTCTTTTTATTTTTAAGAAGTCAAATTAACCCACTGAAATGAACAACAAGGATAATCGAACCTAAAAGTGACATGCTTCAAGGCTCCAAACCAATTCCACCATTTTCTTTGTATTTTTCATGGTGTTATTGTTGTACTAAAGAGTGGTACTCTTTAATAAATTGTTGACATTCAAGTGACGAAACTTATGTGATTGAAATATGTTTGAAAAATAGTAATTACAAGACAAATGCATTTGGTTTGGCCTACGTTTTATTATAGGAAGGCTAAGTGTAAAATAAACGAGATTTTGAACCTTTGGACTACATTTTATAGGAAGGCTAAGTGTAAAATAAACTAGATTTTGAACCTCCTGGGTCAACTCCTTAAAATGTTGAAAGATTAATTGTGATTGAGGGAAAGATAATTTGTGATGAAAGGAATCTGAAATTGTCACCAATATAAGGTTCATTAATTCATGTAATAAAATCAAAGTCCATTAATTGATGTAAATATTTTTGGGTTAAATATGTTTTTGATCCATATAAATATGTCTACTTTTCGTTTTAGTATTTTTAAAAATTTCTTCAACTTTTTGTTCCCCAAAAGTTTTCTATCTTCACTTTTGGTTTCTCAAAGTAAACTCATATGTAGAATTCATATTTTTGAATAATCTCTCCCAAAAAAATTAGATTTTTTTAACAAAACACGAATTAAATATCCTTCAGAAAACATGAATTAAATATGAATTTTTATATTTTTAGCGTTTCAAAATTAATATTTAATTTAAGTTTTGTTAAAAAATTCTAATTTTTTATGGAAGAGACTTTTACAATATTTTACACATTTCTACACAATTTCATTAGAAAATACAAAAACTAACTTAAAAATAGCAATTGTGTTCTGTGTCTCAGTCAGCGTTTGTTAAAGATAGACAAATTCTTGATGGATACAAAAATTGACTTACACGCTGACCGAGACTTAGAAAGAATTTGTCTATCTTTAACAAATGCTGACCGAACAGGGATGAAGGTCTATCTATATACTCCCTCACCCCTTAATTACCCCTCTTTTATGCCTATAAGTCATACTCAGCAAATTATAAACACATAATTGACTCAAGAACTCCAGAAAATAACAGAAACTCGGAGTGTTGCACCAACTACCACTCTGACCACCACCAACAACTATCAACCACCAATTTGACCACTGAATCACCATTGCATCCATCCCTAAACGCCAATCTGGCCACTATCGACTACCACTATGATCGTCACCAACCATTAGTGCGACCACCTCTACATCTACCTCATATCACTAATCCGACCACCATCAATCATTGCTCTAATCACAGTCGACCACCTTTCCATCCACATATGAGCACCAATCTAACCACCATTGTTACCACTGCCAACTGCCACTCCAACTAATGTCGATTACTACTCTATCCACTTTCATTCGGTCACGAATCCAACCACCACCGTCTTCCACTTTGATCACCACTGCAACTACCACCACTTTCGACCACTTTTATTAAAATTACTACTAAATAAATACATTATTTTTTTGTTATTGTTTAATTATTTTTAAATAAATAAAAACTTTTTTTTAAAATATTTTGACTTTTAACAGAGGTAGTGTGATTCACAAGTCATAGAAATCAATAGTATTGTCAAAATAATTTTTTCAACTGTTGCTCGACGGTAGCTCGTGACACTTGCAAATCTTTGTTGACAAACTTGTTTATTTTTTTCATAATTTTTTTAGCATTTTTAACTATTTTCATGTTTTAATTTTTTTATATTGGGTGAATTCATATTAAAAAGAACTTTAAAAAGTGAGTGGTTTATCTAAAAAAAGAAAAATTAAAACTCAAGTCTTACCTTCCTACTAAATATATTCTAGTCTCTAGAACAACTCTTTCTTGATCATATCATTACTCATTAAGAAAGAGAATTGAATTTGATAAGCACTTAGTTGCCTTTGAACGAATAAAGTCGCATTGGTTGAACAGTGGTTACTGGAGAAAATATCTCCTCCTTGTTAGAGGTATTAGATTCTTTGATATCATTAATGAAGAACCATGGTCTTCTTACTAATTAACACACGTGTAATAATAAGCTATAAATATGCAGCTGAAATTACGACAAGAACAACAAAACCACAATCAATTTTCCAACAGACCACCTTAGTAGAGTTTGAGAAATGGCATACCAAAACAGGAAGCACAACAATTATGGTTGGGGTCATATACACGAAGTTTACGAACTAGCATATCCCCATCATCATCCTCACCATCAAAAACGTCGTGTTGCCTTATACGAGGAACCCATAGCTGAGGAAGATCGATCTTATTACATAGATGTTCGTCGTGAGACTGAGACTAATCGACAAGGTGCGAGGTTTGGTGATCAAAATGGTACAACTTATGAAAATGTTGACCAAGAGGCTGAGGCTTTTATTCAACATGAGCATAAGAGGATGGCATTAGCCAAACTCATGTCATCAAGGAAGGCTACTTGATTGAACCTTTTCTATCTTATCTAAGTAAGGCCTTTGTGTGTAGCACCATACAATGACTATAGAAGATTAATATTTGTGTCAATTTGATATGGATTTAGATCGTTTTTTAGTAAGGCCTTTCTTGTGTTATCGTTGTACTAAAAAACATTTGTCATTAATAAATCATTGTCATTCAAGTGATTGAAACATGAAATAAGTTAGTTGATGAAACTTAAGTGGTTGAAGTAAGTTGGCAAAACGGTAAAATAAACTAGATTGTGACCCTTATGGGTCAACTCCTTAAAATGTTCATAGATTAAGTGTGATTGAAGTAAAGATAGTTTATGATCCAAGGAATCTGATTTTGTCACCAATATAAAGTCTTAGTATTTGATTGACCATGGTGTTAAAATCATCAAAAATTAAATAAACAAATTGCCACCGCTGCAGAAACCATGGGAAAAATGGTCCAAAAATTTCATTGAACTTGAACATAAGGTAATGATTAATCATACAACAAATAAAATTAAACTATGACTCGGTGCTTCAGTTTTCTGAAGGATTCTGCTGCTTTGCTCGGTTTTTGACCAGTTTTGGTAGGATGTATATTTATTCACTATGAATTACAATGTAATTAGTATGATTTTTCTTCCCATTGAATGTTCATATATATAATACTCTATCTAGGAATCTAAGTTATCGTTGAATGTAATTTCTGTCCCTTAGTTATGAGCGAGCAAATCAGAAAAATCAACTCCCTTGGACTTGTAATAACCCCTTTCTGCATTTGTCAATCTACCTTGGAACATTCTCCACTCCATGCCACACCTCTCCTTAACCTGCCACCAATACCATGCAAATATACACATAACAAAATCAAATTAATTTAAATCACATATAACATTGCTGTAAATAATTTTTACACTACTAATCAACTGTAATCGTCAATCATAAAAATAGTTTATGCTACGAAAGGTTCATAACATACCGCCCGCCATGCCGGTTTCCCAGTCTGTGCTTCTCCCTATCAAGCTCAAAGGAAAACATTTGAGAAGTTAAAATAAGTAACATCAAACATATAACATGATTAGTCTAAGACAAGATAAAAAAAAAATCACCTGATCCCCTAGTGATGGAATACCTTGGTGAACAATCCATTGAGCATCAACTACTCCAATTTTCTCATGTGCAGGCTATATAATATGTGACATATAGTATTAATTCAAAGTTCCACAGCATACCACAATTAAATTATTTAATAAGAGAAATAAACTTGATTACCTCGACGCATTTTCTAAAAGCAAAATCAAGACCCCATCCATGAACAAATTCATTCTGCAAAAACCAATATTGTGTTACAGTCATAATTTATTGGAAGCCATCATAAACAACTAATGGATGATAATATTTTTAAGGACAGTGTAAAGATATTTTACACTGTCAATCAATCATACTCATTAGATTATTAAAACATTTGACTTTATTCATAATTCCTTTTAAAGAGTAAGCAAGGAACCTGAATCATGTGCCACACACAACGCCATGCATCTCGCGAAAAAACAGGAGCCATAATCTCAACAAATGCTGCACAAGGAGGAAGAAGAGGGTATTTACACTTCCCTGGTTTCTCTTGTGCGTGTCTAATAGAAAAACCAAACAAATAAACAGTCAAACACACATAAACTCATTCTTTCACAATCATAACACACACCACAAGAAAATTGTGACTTATCATTGGTTCTTACTTGTGCACTTCACTATCATTTCTTCTCTTTGTCATATTCCAAATCAACCCTTTTTGAGGTTCTAAAGCTGGCTGCGAAATCTCCAAGCCATGCTTCTTCACCAGTTTTATGTATCTGCAGTTGGAATATAATTAGACAACATAATATGAAACTTCCTTAAGTTCGAAGAAAATATAGCTTCCATCGACCTCTTAACAACATAGTTTAAAAACCTTCAACACGGATATTGAAACTTCAATTTAGATAAGTTTAGATAACATGGATATTATAAAAATGAAACAAACAAATTAAAACAAAAACTATGCAATAAAAACTATTAAAATACTAATACTCACTCTTCTGCGTTAAAATGCTCAACCCCAAGGTCTTCATCCCACATGAAAATATACTCATATGATGCAACAATGTCTGGATGCAGAAACCTCTTGGCATACCACCTAAGAGAATAAATAAATTAATAACAGAAAAGTTTGAGTTTGGTAAACAATAGTACTAATGGAAAATGTCGCAATGAAAAATTGTAATCCAAATTCAAATAGAAAGCAAAGGATTTATTTACCACTTGGTTTGTTTGTGAACACTCACATGGATAGCTTTTTTTGACCACTCAAACTCATCCCATTCGGTTGTTCGGCCATCATAATGAAATAGAAGGATTGTGAAGTCCTTTGAAAACTGTTCAAGTGTCATAGTTATTATTTAGTTTAAGGAAACATACACAGGCCTATGCAAAGATAGAGAGAGTGAGAAAGAGGACCTTTTTCACAGCTGCATCAATATTCTTTTTCTGCTGATACCCAACAGTGAAGGTCACAAGGTACTTTGGCTTAGAGGTAAAATCCTACAAGTAACAACTTAATAAAATTCTATATTCATTGAAAAATATATTACCTAGGTTGAAAATGCACATATGTAGTTAGTTAAGAGCCTGTTTGGATTAACTTATTTGAACTTATCTACTGACTAAACACATGCAAGACTGTATGAGAGAGTTTATGGAAATAACTTATGACATGTTTGTAGGCCAATTTCAGCCTATTTTTATAAGTTCTTCGTGATAGCTTATGAAAACAACATATAGCTTATATAAAAACAGTTTGACATTATTTAACCTTTGTTGTAGCAATAACTTACACATAAACACTCATATGATAAACGCTTAATTAACTTGTTTATACTAACCTCGTTGGGAAGACCCCACAATCTTCGCAAGAAGAAGTCCGATTGAGCATTAACAATCCCAGGAGGTAATCTTTCTGCACCTCTAGGATTTGTTGGAACCCAAATCTGCAAACAATCACCAAAGTAAGTGGCAATTTTCTGATTATCATGCAGACTTGTACAGTACAAGTCATATTTTCAAATATTACATAAGATGAGAGTCACGGTTCAAATCCTTTCAACAATAATTGATTAATACAAAGACAGGTGTTTAATTGTTATACTAAGCTAAAAAAAAGGGGTAAAACAAGGTTTTAAATTGCCATTGGCAATCTCATTTGTGACCATAAGATCAACAATTTTGAGACCTCTCAGACTGCATTTATCTAGAATTTTTCGCAATACTAATCCTTTGTTCAACAAATACGGTACATGAATCTAAATTTCATGAGTTTATAGACCTCATTGCAACTATATAATTCGATAAAACATTTTTTTTTCCTTTAAGAATGACATTATAAGATGCAAACCTTAGATGGATTATTCAGTAACTGATCTTGTGATGAGATGCTATCATCATTCTTCATGAAAGACCATGTATCCCTACCGCGAATGCATGACAAATCAATGGAAGGAAGCAAGCTAGATGGCAGATTCAACTATAAAAAAGTAAGCATAGTCAGAGTTGCATTCTAAAATCAAATAAGATCAAAACCTGAATAAAAACTCACTGAGGCATCAGATACTCGATTTAATCACCTTTGTTGTTGAGAATGTTGGGAGTGATAATCCTATAAATAAGCCGAGAAATCCTCCAAAGAAAAATATCACAACAAGCCTCATACTTTGATTTGGATTTGGTTTTCTCTTACTATAACTGCAACCATAAAGAAGCAAATATTTACTTTAAGGAATTGATGATATAGCATATGCAAAAATTCTTAGGATCAAACAGAATAATAAAAAATAGCTATTATCTCAGAAGATTAAATAGACATGTGAGTAACATACCTCATTATGTCCAATTTTTTCTGAGTGTATCTTCCATATAAGAAAACCAAGATGTTTGTAAAATGAATATAAGACCTCCTTAAAGTGCAAAGAAGGTAGAACTAAAGTAATAAATAATTAAAACTAGAAAATGATTCAAAAGAACAAGAAGAAATATCAAAGCATAGTAGAATGAAGTGGTTATAAGTGTAACACAAGGAAAGGAAAGGAGTATCTAGCACAAGGAACTTGATTAAGAAAGCAACCAATGTTGAAACAGATGAAGGATGACTAAAAAATACACGTGATTTCCCCCTAACAATTCCGCAAGTTACTTATATGGCCCTTTTGATAAAATAAAATACGCAACCGCGTAGTATCCACTATTAAATAAATATGTGCCACTTTCTATGTAATACAAGAAATACTGTAAGAGCATTGAAACTAAAACTAAAATAGTCCTATCAACGTTGATTATGTTATGGGGTTCTTTTTATGAATGATAAACGCAAGCAATCGTATTCATGTAAATTGATCTTCTGAAAAACTACGTTAATTTTTAGAAAAATAATTCTTTTTATATTAATGAACTTTATTGCCAAATGTATAGATTTGACGAGTTGAGATCCTCTCCATTTATAAAATAAATGGAGATTGTCGTTATAAAAGAGATAGACACAAAAAATAGATGGTGGGTCTTATTATTAAATAGGTCCACCATCATTAATTATTTTTTTGTGTCTTTATCTTTTCAAATGGTAGAAATGCATAAGAGTTTAAATGGAGAGAATTCTAACTCACATTTGACCAGTCTTAAATGACATGTTATATTTCAAGAATTTTATTACCCGCGATTGTTTATGCACATGATGTCATAGTTCAATGGTAAGAGTTTAAAAGGGTCATTAATACACTTTAATTAATAAAAATTCGACTCTGTAGTTTTTTTAAAAAGAATTTGTTCAATTCGCACAAAAAAAAATCCTTTAAGTTGCTCAATGCACACAAAAAATTCAATGTTTTTCACACTTTCCACAGCAATGTCAACGTGATATGAAGACACCGTAAGACCTTGAGCAACATTGAAGCAAACAGTTGAAATAATTCTCTCAAAGAACCTGGTTGACTTCCATAGCAATATTAATTTTAATAAAATAAATATTGCATCAATATATACGATCGTAACATAATTTATTCTAATTTTTTTGTTAGATGAGTGTTTAGTTAATTTACATATCAGTGAGTTGATTAATAACGTTAAAAATCGCCCAAAAATTAGTGACCATAACAGCCAACCATTTGACACCAAATTTTGAATCCTTTGAACTTGTGATTTTTTAAATGGTTTGACCAAGTTGGTAATGCTCCATATACCGTTCCAAATCAACTACATACAGTAAAGGGCTTCTTAATAGTCGTGTCCAATTTGGTATTACCAGGCATTGTCGCATAGATCCTAAAAGAACATTACAATCAAATACACATTGACCTACATTTAATTCTCTAACTTTCAGCTCTGAAATTCTACATGGTGTTGTTTTGTCCTTAGCTACTATATGACCCAAAAAACAATTCTCTATGAATGGAGTGTATGAAAACATATTTTTCGTGTGTAAATGGAAGGCAATGTGGTGATGGTTGTGTACAAGTCGTCACTGTCCCCTAAGGATTAGTTGAATTAAACAAATCAATTCCCACGGCTTTGTAATATGCATTTTCTGCACGCGCCATTCGACTCTGGAACATTGTCCACTCCTTTCTACACCTCTCCCTTACCTGGCAATCAACAGCGTTTGAACCATCAGCATATATATATTTGTACAATCAAAATATTTACATAAAACAACAACTTCATCCATTATGACACAACTTCTTGATTAATTAAGACAATTATAAAGTTAGAAAAGAAGCATGCAAGCAAAATATCAGATGGAGGGAATATATATTCTTGATTAATAAACCAAAGAGACTAGGATGTCAAGCCGAACTATATGAAAATGCGTAACATACCCCTTGCCATGGCGCTGTCCCAGATTTTGATTCTCCCTACCAAAGCACGAAAAAACAAATAAGAATCTTGGTTCTGCAATGAGTACAAATTATAGAGACCGACCAACAAGAATAATAATCATGGAAAACAAATTACCTGATTCCCTAGCGAGGGAATACTTTGATGAATAATCCACTGAGTATCAACAACTCCTATCTTCTCATAGGCCGGCTACACGACAGAGGGAAGTTGCTTGAGTTAATGTTCAAGAACATATAGAAAAATTTAATAAATAGAAACTAGATAAATTAAAGTAATGAGGAATCAACTCACCTCAACACATTTTCTAAGAGCAAAGTCGAGACCCCACCCATGGACCAAGTCGTTCTGAAGCACCCACAACGTCAAAACCATAAAAAATTATAAGACAACATTGAGTGTTTAAACAAGCATTAAACATCTAAACAATGTACTAGTATATTAAAAAAGAAAAAAGTGTAGACCTCAAACCTGAATCATATGCCACACGCAGCGCCATGCTTCACGTGAAAACACTGGAGCCATAATCTCAACAAACCTGCATGCATAGCACAATTATTATATACAGCATGGTATGTGTAGATAATATAATGACAGTGTCAACTGAGACTTACGCTGCACAAGGAGGCAGATGAGGGTCACTGCACCATCCTGGTTTCTCCTCTGTTTCTCTAATAGAAATAAAGAAGGAAACAATTAACACACAATCATTTACATAACAAGCACCAGAAGAAAGTAGGGATTGAATTTTCATCATTCTTACTTGTGAACCTCACGATCACCTCTTCTCTTTGTCATTTGCCATGTCAGCCCATTATTAGGTTCCAGACCAGGCTGTGAAATCTCCAACCCATGCTTTCTCACCAGTCTTAGGTATCTGCACTTGAAATTAGGAGTACATCAAACCTTTTGAGAAAAAGCAGAAAAAAAATCCTTAGGCATATAACTACGCATTGATTTCATTTTGATTCTCTGTCATTATAATAATTCTTAACACTGTCATCTAATTACATATTACCAAATAATTTAACAACTTTGACCTTTTTTTTGAAGGATTAACAAATTTGACCATGACAGCAATTAAATTAAAAAAAATTAACATATAATTGGTTGATAGTGTAAAAAAAACTTGCACAGTAACATCAAAACTAAATTCTGCATGTGCTGTATTGTATCATATCAAATACTCACTCCTCTGCATTAAAATGCTCAACACCCAGGTCTTCATCCCATATAAAAATATAGTCATAAGGTGCCACAATGTCAGGATGCAGAAACCGCTTAGCATACCACCTAAGAGGGAAAACAATCAACTTCTTAATATCATGTCATAATTGAAAAATTGAAATAGCAATTTTTTTTTAAGTTAGGCAAACAATTTTGGTGGTCACAACGAGAAAATTGTAATCCATATTCATGTTCAAGCAATGGATTCATACCATTTTGTCTGTTTGCGAACACTCACATGAATAGCCTGCTTCGACCATTCAAACTCATCCCATTCAGTTGTTCGGCCATCATAATGAAACAGAAGTATCGTGAAATCCCCTGAAAACTGTTCAAAATAACAGATATAGTTAAAGATATGTACACAAGCAAACACAATGAGAGAGAGAGAGAGAGAGAGAGAGAGACTAAGAGATGACCTTTTTCACAGCTGCATCAATATTATGTTTCTGATCATAACCGACAGTGAAGGTCACAAGGTACCTCGGCTTTGAGGTTAAATCCTGTGAGTGGTAACTTAATCAAATGGTGTGTATATTCATAACCTACTACAATAAAAATACATTTGAGACCTCTCCAATCCATGAGTTTCAAAATTGACCTAATACCAGAAATATAAACTCAAGCTAGAACAGAAGAGCACATATTGTCGGGAACACAAGTTTTCCAGTCTCTTCCAACTTGTTTCAATCTTGGATTTATGGTGTCATATCAAGTATCAAGCATATTTAACAAAAGGACACAGAGAATATGCTTCAAAAACGGAAGACTCCCCTTTAACAAGTTTTAGTAGCTGTGGAAACAAGGCCTTAATATGTATTTAACTGCATTTTTTCTATACAATACGCTTCATATGTTTTATAAGCATGTAAGCCATTTTACGATAGATACCTCGCTGGGCTCACCCCACAATCTACGCAAATAAAAGTCCGACTCGGCTTCAATTATCGCAGGAGGTAATCTTTCTGCACCTCTTGGATTTGATGGAACCCAAATCTGCAGATAAAAATGAAAATATGCAGCAATCATTATTTGGTCATTAACAAACCATTTTCCCAGTATTATAAAATACAGACTCATACTCAAAAGTTTATAGGATGCCCAATAGTGCTTTCATGGTACAAAAAAGAACTGGGACAGAAGAGAATGTTTTAGTGGGTTTGAAGCATGATACGCCCATAATTTGGAGAGTCTATGAGCATAAGAAAAAGAAAGGGAAAAGGGGAGAGAATGGGGATGCTTCCTAGCTGACAGTCAGTTAGAATTTGGGGAAGATAGGAAAAGAGAGAAGAATGAACAAACATGACATACGAATTCGGTTAGTACCCTAGATGCGAGGCAGAGAGAAAGAGTATTTCTTCTCCGAGGAGAATGGCTCAGGTTATCTATTGTAGGGAGCTTAGTCTCTTGATGATTTTCAATTGATATTTCAAATAATCTGCATTTCAGTTACCTATATTCTTATTTTTCTTCTCTGCTCAATCAAAAACCATCCCCAAAAAGAAGCAAAAGGTCTTCTGATTCTAAATAAGCTTATTTGCTTGATCTCATTTTGCTTTTCTACTTTGGAACATCTCCACGACAGTATATTCTTACTTACATAAAAATAACCATTTTATCAATTAATAAATAAAGTCACTTCTGTTCATAAGTCATTCTACTTTATGCATTGAACTTCTCTAGTTTGTTGATGCTGAGATAGTGTCCTTGTAGGCGCATGTGCATGTGAGAGATTTCACGCACATATGTAGCAGCAGCAGGCAAGGTTGATAGGAGTAGCACGCGTGTGTGTGCACATGACTGATAAAATACTAGGTTGTGGAAAGCCTGCCATGTTTACTCTTATGAACATTAACTCTTTCGAAATAATTTATAAAACACACACACACACACACACACACACACACAGAGAGAGAGAGAGAGAGAGAGAGAGAGAGAGATCTGTGTCATCAGAGTAATAACAGAAACAAATAACTCCAGCGCCTCATTTGCCCTGAGAAGTTCAATTGTCGCTCTACTTAATCTAAAGAGCCTAACTGCTACCAGCCTATAACCATTTAAAGCTAATTCTTCAAATCTTAAGGATTAATAATTGCAAATTAACTAATATTGACAAAAATGACTTCATTCTTCTTGCCCACCTACCTATTCTTCCCTCTGTACCCTCCTTTGTTCAATAAGTGCATGGATAATTAGCCTTTCTCAACTATATAATAATTCAATTAAACTTTGCCCTTCTAAATGAAAGAACGTGTTAACTTTGTTGAACCCGGTAACCTTTCATGTCGTTCACAGTGCTGACTGGGTCAAAAACGTACCTTCAACGTGTCATTTAATAACTGATATTTTGATGAGCCGCTGCTATTATTCTTCATAAAAGACCGGCCATTGCCACTTTCATATTCATCTTCAAGGGAAGACACATCAATCGAGGGACGCACGCGGGATGAGATATTCAACTGCAAATTGGTAAGCACTGTTAGAGTTCCATTTATAAGTCCAACATTAAAGAATCATTAAGTTCACTCAAATGCATAAGGTGTGTCTAAAAAGAAGATGTTCCAAGTCTGCACCTTTGTAGTTAATGATGGATATGATATTCCTATTAAGAAGCCAAAAACTATTCCAACAAAAGTTGTCAGAACAAGCCTCATACCTTCATTTGGTTTTCTATTGGTAGAACTGCAGTAAACAAGATACAAATTTCATTTAAACATAGTTTCCAATGTTACATAAAAAAATCTTGAAAAGATAAACAACGAAAAGTTAGCTGTAAATATCACCTGCGAGTATTGGTCCCCATTATGTCCAAACTTTTCTGATTGTATGATCATAAAACTATATTGAGAGCTATTCTTCACTATGTGCAAGCGGGACGTATCCTCTGTAGAAGAGCAAAAGATGCTTGTTAAAAGAAAACAAGTCCTGTTGAAAATACAAAGAACTGAACATGTTAAAATGGAACCAGAAAATGGTTTAAATAACAAAAGGAGAAATGTCACCATAGTATGAAAAATAAATATTGGATTTGGGAATACAGTACTCCCCAAATATATTAATTAGAAAATAATACTCTTGAGTCTTGACATATTAGAACTATTAGTAGTAGCCCCCTTGGGTCAGGCTTCTACTACCTGTACTGTACTCCATACTTAATTAGCTAATTTTGGAAAGATCCTGCATCCTTCAATATAGTGCCTATCTCAAGGGGTTACTGCTTTGAGATTCCATATCTCTATTTACTTCATCACTTCGTGCATAGGGAGAGTGTTCTGTAGATAATCTTCCAGGTTGTCAGTTGTCGCTTATTGTTTGGATTGATTTTAACAATGTAGTTCAATTTCAACTATTTCTATGATCACTCAAAACCATTGTGCTACTGCTAACTTAGTAACTACAGATTTTTGGGATAAATTAATAGTAATTGGCTATGTCCAACCTCAAGATGACATTAACTTCGTAAACTAGTCTTGTGGAAACAATATTTACTGCCAGATTCCATCACATTGGGTGAAGATGTGTTCAGAAAGTAAGTTTTGCACTGAATTTTTATTTATATGGATGTTTGGCCCTCAATAGAATGATCTTTTGCCAGGATACATCTGCTTTCTAACAGTGTCACTTCATCTGGCCAGTCTAATATACTGAACAGTTTTTCAGGTGGTAAACCATCCTATTCATCTTGTTTTGTTGATTCTCCAGAAGTTATTCAGCGTTTAGGATGTCTCATTTCCTCTGTATTCCTACTAATGTCTATTCAGCACTACATACTTTTTGGATTTTCTTAGCCATGCCATGCAGCACTTTGAACTGCTCTTTAGGATAACTAGCCTAGTCACTTTCACGTATCATTTTCATCTATTATTCAGCATTTACGATGTCTCATTTGCTCTGTTTTCATTCCAGCATCTATTCAGCACTATTCTTAGAATATTAGAGCTAATAGTGATTTAAGGTGCATATATTAGCAATCTTATTGAGCTGGCTGCATGTTAATTGTTCTTCAATAGTATTTGACCTACACTGGTAGTATAAATATGTGTCGGTGGTTTACATCTAAATAAGCTTAATGCAACCTCCTTTTTCCGTCTAAGAGCATGTTTAGAAAAGTAATGTGTTCCTTTCACCAGGTAGCAGAACTGACTCTCAAACTAGTAGCTTTTGGAGTCACTATGATTTCACCCAATTTCAACGTGTGCTAAGTCTAACCCCAGAATTTGAACATACTGCATGTTTGGAGGCACGCTGGGGGATGTAGAAACTGATTTTCCCCAGAAAAACATGATTTCGGTAGGTTTGACTAATTTGTATCAGAATTGATTTTCCTCCAAACCTCGTTTTGACTAGAAGTGATAAAAAGTAGTTTTTGGGCTGAAAATTTTACATCAAGTTTTGCATCAAACATGTTTTTGAAGTAAAAGTATCCAAACATAAATCACTTCACTTCAAACTTGATTTTAATCAAATCAATTTTACAAAATTATGTTTGACAAATGCTCACTCAAGTATACACTTAGTATCTGTTTGGTTTGGCGTTCGGAGGCTCAAACGCACATCCAATTTTGTTTTTGTCGTGATTTCCTAGAAGCTACAAAACGAAGCTTCTACGTAGACACAGAAAACTGCCATGGTTTCGGGCTAAGGCACGTCCAGTCAACGCAAAACCAAACATACGCTTAGTGCAATTTTTACTCACTTTTATGAGAAACATATGATTCTAGCCACATAAAATTGATTTTGACATGTTTCAATGTTCTTGAATTTAATTGCTTTTGCTCTTAGCCTCGAATTTATTATTCGACTCCTTTTTACATGAATGTAATCAAACATATTATCCCTTTTCATTCAACTCACTTTTAATCAAAATTGACTATTTGGAAACTTCTATTTTAGCGGTGACACCGCATGTTGATGTTGTTGATAAAGCTACAACAATTACAAGCTTGAAGACACGAATTCAGTAGTTTGCCAAAATTGAAGTAAATATTATTGTCAACACAAATTCAACTGGTTTTTAATTAAATACAAAATCAATTTTGTTAAACAATTGTCAAGTGTCACACAAATTTCAAACACAAGTTTCAAAAAAAAATTTAACATATTACATATTTTAAAATGATGATATAAACATGTGCATTTCCCCTAATAATCGCCGCAAGTAACTCATGTGCAACTTAATAACAACATTAATATCACAAATACACTCCACAACCAATCACATAGTAAACACCGCACGACGATTCAAATATTACGAACTAAAAAAAAGCACTTCTGAAAAGTGATTATTGATGAAGTGATAGTGAATCATACCTGAAAAAGCCCTAATAACACGCCGCAAGATCTGGCAAAAACGCAACACTTCGGTGGTTACTGAAAAAGAAATCTGATGGTAGTGGTAACAGTGTTGATGATGATCGAGTTTTACGAGAAGTAGAACAAACGTGAAAAACGACGAATAAGCGATTATGATGTGGAATCTTCTCTTTTTGGTTTGGGTTTAGAAACAATGCCAAAAACGGTTATATACTAAATTTTGGAGCAACGTTGTTCTTGTGTTGTTCTTCTACTTGTGAAATGGGAAAAAGAAAATAAAATGAGAATGCAGGTGGAAATTTTTAAATTTGAATTAAAAATTGGAATTAAGTTAGGTTATAAGGTCTTTTTCCTAAAAAATGTGATGAGATAATTGTAAATGAAGGAATTTAGGTAGAATTATATAGATGCAGTGAAAGAATTTAGGTGACTTTTCAATTTAATTTCCAATCAGTGTCTCACGCACGGACGGCTACCCTTTATTCCAGTAAGATTTTTTTTTTGAAAACTTAGTGAAGTGAATTTAGATTTTTCTTTTTTAAGAATTGGGGATATGCATTGTCATTTAAATTAGTTTTAGATGGACAACCAATAAAAAATTAAAAACCAAGTACTTTCGATTTTTGTTTTTTTTTTTAAAAATTGGTATCAAGCTTAAAGAAACACACTTCAAAGTCATATGTTTGCACCATCAAATCAACTCGTATGAGTTTAAGTACTTTAGACAGTTACAAAATAGATTTATGTGATAATATGAATAAGTTTTTTTGGTCAAGTTGTTTAGTTTAATGTGACTAAGTATTATTGATTGTCAATGTATAAAAAAAAAAAAACATCGACAATGCACCTTCGTTAAATGATTTTTGTCTTTCTAAAAGTTTGGATGAGGTTCAACACAAAAAAATTTCAATGTATCACTTATTTTATTATAATTATTCGCTCGGTGACAAATTATGAACAAATCTTGTCGCATTTAAATTGTAACAAAATATAAGCAAAAATTGATTCTTAAGTTAAAACTGAAATTTTTAGAATTTTTATTACAATTTTATAGATATTGATTGTTACTGATGATAAATTATATGTTAGTCGTTTAAAACATATCGCGTCATTTAGGAGATAAAAACTACAACTGTGCCTAATATGCCTACAAAAAAAACTAACTTATTTAGTTACTTACCTATTGTATGTATTTTACACGGCGAATTTTTATGAAGTAGATTCCGTTAAATGGTTTTACAATGTCCATTCTGATAATATTTTCTACGACTACTTTTAATGTGGAAGAGTGGGCAAGGCGTTGTATATTACTATGTAATTTTAATGTAGAAGAGTAGGCAAGGCGTTGGATATTGGAATAGATCTTGTAGATGAGGCTGGATAGGTGAAGGTGATAGATATTACTTGGTATGGCGTAAAGCATCACAATTCATTAAAAAGAAGAAAAGGTGGCAGGCAGCTTAGATTTGTTGATATGGTTGGCAACCTACTGTACTGATATGCCTTTGGAACCTTAGAAATAACATTGTACTTGCAGGTGTTGTTTGTTGCATAAAGTAATGTCTTGGTGGAGCGCATAAAATTTGTGCTGTGTGAATGGTTTAGTATTAAAAAGCACACACTAATCACATTTTGTATTATGAGTTCGAGTACCCTTCTATTTTCATAATTCATAGCTTCCAAAGGCAAATGTTTATAATTCATACCCGTTAAATAAAATCAGAACGCCTAACTTTTGAAAACATAGTGGTTGCTTGGTTAAGGCAAATGTTTTCAAAGGGTTTGGTCACAAGTTCCATTCTTATAATGTTGAAAGAAGTTTTTTTTATTTTTTTTAATACTTCATCTTCTACCTCCAGATGGGTCATAACGACCCGGTTAAAACCCATGCGACCCAAAACCTAAAAAAACATAACTTTAAGTAATTTTATCATCAAAAACTCATTTTAAACACATAATCATGAACAAAAGTAACATTTTTTTGCGATTTCAAGCAATGTTTTGTAACTTTAAGCACTCAAATTGAAATAAGTAAATTTAATTTCAACAAAAAATACCCAAAATTGTTGTTGACGTTTTGGAATCTATGGTAGGTTTATTGTGATGGATCTATAGCTTCATCTGCATTTTTATGTCATCGTTGTTGTTGTTTCTATGCAAATGTAATTACTTGTTATGTTTTTTTTTATTTTGTAATTTCTTTTTTATTTTTTAATAATTTTTTCGATTTTTTTCACATGAAGATGATGAATATATGATGAAGATGTTGAAGAGTGACATAGTGATTTGATAAAAATCTGGAAGAAAGAGAATATGGATAAATAAAGAAAGAGAAAGAAATATGAGAGAGATGAATGAGTGATAAAGAGGAAAGAGAATTGGAATAATAAGAAAAATCATGTGTAGAAGGTGTACCATAATAACATAGAGACCAAACAAATCTAACCGTTAAGATCTTGAAATAAACTTGTCTATGGTGGAACATATGAAGCAAGTAATCCATATTAGAATTTGTCTCAACATCTGACGTGTCATGACTTGAAATCTGATTGGCTGAATTAAACGACTTCACCGAAGAAGTCAATTGTCCGACTTCTTCATAGAAGCTCCTTAATTAATATTGGTCAAATTATTGAAATAATATGAGTGTGTGATGCCTCATACGAATAGTGAAACAAAGGATATGAATCATGGCATCATTTCCACCTCGCTTGCATATCTCAAGCACTCTCATCATTTTCGTTTTCACCTCACTTGCCATATCTGAGTTTTTTCTTTCTCTTTCTATAATGGATTTGAAGGATCGGATGTCAGAGGAGGAAGAGGGAAAGGTGGCAAGCTATGTAGGAGGTGGTGTTGATATTTTGTGATGGAAATCGTAAAGGAAACTTATTTAGCCAGTGTTTGGTTTGGCGTCCAACTACTTTTACTCCCGTTTTACAACTCTTCCACCGTGATAAAATAGGAGCTAGGAATAGTGGTTTTAAGACAAACGCACGTCTGTTGCCAATTTACGACAAAAACAAACAATCTAGTATAGTATGTCGCTCAATCCAAAATTATAGCGTCAATTTAATGAGATTTCAAACATACATTTAGCCAAATTTCTTGTCGTGTTAGTTGTTATACAAGTTTTTATACCGTAACGAATCACACATTACTGGGAAACTGAAACTAAGGATAATTTATATTTTATAAACAACCAAATCACTTACACTACCCAATCCAACAAGACATATTTTACAAAGCAACAAATTCCTACTCACATTATTGTACAAGCATTTGGATTATCATCACTAAATGCACTAGTATACTTAACCTCAAACGGACTTGAACGTGCAAGAGTCGAAGCTTCTGGATCCTGCAACACATTCCTCACATACCCAGGTGGCGCCTTCTTATCATACGCCTCCGGTGCATAAGGGGTCGGAACAACGTCGTAGGGAACATAAGGCCAAAACTCAGCTTTCTTTCCTGTACGGTACTTCACCCACTCCAACACTTTGTTTGGCTCTACGTAACCGGTTACAGTGAGTTTGCTTTGTTTTGGTTCCACTTCCACTTTTGTCACTCCCTTCATGCCTTCCACTGATTTCTTCACTCTTCTTTCGCACCCTTCGCAATCCATCTTCACTTTTATCTCCACTACCTATTTCACCATTCTCTAGTTTTAGCAAATTCAACCTAACCAAACATACAATTAGTATATATATTTTTTTTGGAAAATGCATAATACTTTCACCTGAAGTTGCTTGCGTTTCACAAGCTTACGACCGTGGTGCACGTGACAGGATTCACATAGCTCAGAGATGATATCTAAGGCACCCATTTTGTTAAACAAACCAAGAGGACAATGGTTGCTGAAATTAGATAAAGTACAAATAAACAACAGAGAAGTTTCTACTTGAGCAATGAGTTGTTTGGTGGGACACCTCCAATTGGACTTGCCAAAGGAAGGGAAAAAGAAAAGAAAAAGCCATCGAACAATCTGGTGAAACTTGAAAAATTAGTTTCTTTTGTTTCTTTTTCTTTTGTCATTTTGTGTGTAGAAGGGTGGTGGAAAAATTCCTTTTTCTTTTTTAACCAGTGGTGAAAGATGTATTGAATAGCAAGAAAACAGTTCTTTTTTTAATGGCAAATGAAAACAAATATATATAAAGATAACTGAGTACATAAGATACTCCAAAGTCCAACTCAATACAAGGTCAGGAAGATAAAAGATAAAAGAATTCAAGAGAGAGAAAAAATAATTTAGACTGCAGGGGTAAGTCAGAGAAAGTAGAATTTGAAACACATTGTATTCATGAAGCCCATTGCAAGGAAATGTTGGAAGTAAAACTAAAACCTAGAAAGATAAAGGTATTGGATAAGTAACAATTTTGCAAAAAATTACAATCCCCAAGGTCACATAAAAAATGAAAACCACCTTAATTATTTACATTTTTTTGAAGAAATTGTCCCTCTTTGCATTCTAGTAATTTGACTTGCAAGGAAAAAGTCACTATTAAACATTTGAAAACAGCTGAAGTGTTTATCAGTTCTAAGGTCACTATAAGGGGAAAAATGAAACTGTTAAAGAATAATATCTAGCTCGGATATGCTTTACTTGAGTTTGAGTAATTACTGAGATAAAAAAGATTGATGCCTACATTTGGACATGTTAATACTAATTACTGAATTTTTCAAATATACAATGAACAAATTTATTTGCAGTACTACACCAGCAAATGCCATTAACATTTTAACTGGACCAGCAGCCAGCTAGTCGAAGACAACCACTATAACTAGAGAAACATAATTTTAATACAGAAGTTACTATCAGCCGCAATCGCTGTAAGTTTTTCTTTAATTTCTAATTCGCAAAATCACTATGAAAATAACATGATATCTTACCTAGCTGGAATTGTTTCCTTTAAATGCAACTCTGACTATGTGTAGGTACACCAACAAGAAGATTTTGTATATCGAAATTTTTGTGCAGATTTTCCATATCATGTTGAAGCTCCAAATACTTTGTTTTCACACTCTCAAGTTCAAACTTTAAGTGTTAATGTCTTTCTTAGCTGTTGTCCATCCTTCTTGGAAAGATTGCGGTGTCCCTTCTAGAAATGTTTTCCTGTTTGTTACCATTGGTTGGTACTAAGATTCAACGCTGACATAGTCTTAGAGTGGTCCACCAACAGGATACTAGCTGATATGACACTAACAGTTATATTATTGGTTAAACGAAATAACTTTCTCAAACCGTAGAAGTACCCGTGTGTGTTTACTAAATTCATATCTTTTACGTACCATACCACTATATACTAGAAGCTGCATTCATGAAAGAATCAGGCAAACAAATACTCTAGAAAAATTGAGACAAGAGAAGATTAAAGAATTGAAATACAACGACAATTAGGGATTGCCTGAGATAGACAGAGGGACGGCATGCTATGACACCATTTTTTTAGACATGTCAGAATTATTATTTATATTTAATAGTTAGTATTATGTAAAAAAAAAAAAAATTTAACTCGTTTTGATTAATTATATTGAAAATATATTTTTAGAAAACCTTAATTATTTGTAAAAAAAGAAAAAAAAATTAATAATTAAAATGAACATCTTTGTTGATTCATCCATGACACAAAAAAAATTTAGGACGACTCTAAGAACAGCAAACTATGGCTTTGTTTAGGAGTTTAGAGGGGAGAGAATGGAAAGGTTTTGGGAAGAAAAAAAAAAGAGGAGGTAGAAAAAATAAAAGACAATGGGGTTTCAGGCAGTGGAAAATTGAGCTGGGCAAATGAAGATGGTACTAGCACAATCGATATACGTGAAGGAGAGGTCGGAAGCCTCACAGAAGGATCTGTTTTCTATATACACAACAACTTGGATGCACAAAGGAAGAAACTAAGGATTTATGCAATGTTTACCAATACTGATGATAGCACTTTTGTAAGCTGTGTATTATTATTTTCTTAAATTGAAGTTTCAAAGCCTTGTTTGTTTGCAATTGTTTATGTTAATGAAAAATGCAGGATCCATCAATTGGTGCTTACTCAAGGATCAATGAGCTAGTCAAAGGTTTTGATAAGAAAATCATCCAAGCAGCTTTTAAGGTATATAATATGTACATTTACAATGTGAAACAATACATGTATATTTGGTTCCATTTTGAGGCAAAATTGTTTTTAGAGCGATTTTAACATGTTTGGATATTCTCGAGTAATATTAAATTTATTTTGTTCTAATTTGGAATTTAAAATTTGAAAATTTTGCATCTACAATTGATTTTCGTCTTGAATATATTGTTTAACACTTCAACACACTTGTACATATATTCAGATAAATCACTTAACATCATTCAATTCACTAAACTTTGATTATTTCTTTGGAAGGTGCCTGAAGATTTGATTGAGGCAATCACAAACAAGACTGAGACACCACCTATAGTGCATGCAGTTTCAGAGAAGAAACATAGCACTGTCTTGGAATTGGAGGCTTCATTTCTTAAATACTTTACAGGTATTCAATACAACTCCAAGAAGCTGAAAACATACAACATCTTTGATAGTGACCATGACTTCGAAAATTGTTATGGCTGGACCTCAACAGTCACCAAAAAGCAACTAAAACGATTGAAGAGTAACAACATTCGATTTCTCATGGTGAATTTGACCAGGGTCAGTGACATATCACCTAACTTCATTATTAGTTGAAGTTATATCTTTATAATGTATTATATGTTTGTTGTATACTAGTCTAGTACCCGTGCGCATACGCACGGGGTGGATATCGTTGATGATTTACAACTCAATACATCAACACATAATTAGCTTCAAACTACCCAAGACAATAGAACAAATTACATAAGCTAAGGACAAAAGGGTGTCAGAGCGATGATAGCATTAGTTTGACATTGACCATTTATGTTTGGAATGTTTTTTTTGTCGGTATTTGATTATTAGACATTGGTGGGTGTGCATGGTCGGATATTTTGACCGACCAAACCATATCCATATATAAACCACTTATATGGTTTTGGATTCCTAACCATGACCATATTTTAATGTAAACCGGTTATGAATATGGTTATGGATATATAACCGATTAGTTTTACAAAACCGGATTATAAATGGATATGGTTTGATTTACAAAAATATCCAGATTATTTTAATATCCGAATTAAAAACCAATTATTTCTCCTTCAAAATTGATTTTTAAAACCAAATTTTATAAACAAAAATCCAAATTTGAAACAACTTATTCAAAAACGCTTATCTTATACAAAATAACTTATTACAATCTCTTTTTTAAAAAAAAGCT
>Ga0315913_1001296_pt1 | contig 27101 bp, 13 predicted proteins | sample MpolsnodulesMG_FD_207736 | JGI IMG/M metagenome (GOLD analysis project Ga0315913, IMG submission 207736) | Medicago polymorpha root nodule microbial communities from Los Angeles, California, United States - small nodules | ecosystem: Host-associated > Plants > Roots > Nodule | place: USA...
AAACTCAACGAACCATATTTATCTTTTTCAATGACAATAATAATATAACAAATGTAACAAAAATTCTTATCTTTTTAATAACACCAACAAAAAAAGTCAGCCCAAAATCTGTCTGAAACCTTTATTCTCTTTATATATAGTATAGATTAGAGTTTGATGGAGATGCATTGATGCTGGAAAATAGTTTTACAACAAGAACCCATAATATTGCCATGTAATTTTATATTGTAACCCTATTTTAAAAATAACTTCTAAATATTCATTCATATTCGACGTCAATGTAAAACTAATTTACACTCGCAATGCATATTTTTTCTTATATTTGAATTTGAATAAAATATACACCAACGAATTACGTTAAAAATTCATATATAATTAACTTTCATTTATTGAATATTAGATAAATCACATGCAATGAATTTTTTCTTATGATCGTGAACGAAATACGACTTTGAAATGTATTTCAATCACTAACAACATGCATGAACCACCAATTTCTCTTGTAAAGAATACATATCTGTCACATTTTTTATGTATTAAATATGACTTTTGAAGTCATGTATATCAATCACGGACAATAACATCAACTACATGCACGATCTATCAATTTATCATTCAAAGAATGCATATTTTCATTATTCTTTGTGTATTAATATCATGTGAGAGAATAAATATTATATATATGTCAGAAATACAAAGAGATTCTCAATTTTAACCTCTATTACATCTTATGTACTGTGTTGTTATTTTTTATTCAATAGCAGGGTTATTATTATTTTTTTATATAAATAATAGCATAAGATTCAGAGTCTGTTTATTTTGAGCTTATGCAAAACAAATTATGAAAATAAATGAGCTTTTTTTCTATTGTTTATAAGTTTGTCAACATAGTTTATGAAAAAACATGTTATGAAAATACATTTTTTGTGACTACCATTCGTGGTGGACTAATCCTTTAAATTTCTTGTAACAATTCTTTTTACTTTCATTCAGATGTTCCTCACTTGTTTATGATGTAACTCGATGTTTCTCTTTGTCTCTCTCTAGCACACCAAAGTAAAGAGGTTTGGTTATTGAAATTCAGTTTTAGCTTATTCAAAAAAAGAAAAAACAATTTTCGATAGTGACAACTTATAAATTAACACAAAATCTTATTACTTGTATAAATTATTTTTCATAAGATAAAAAAATAAGCTAACCCAGACGGACCCTTAGTAACGTTTTATTATTTTATGAAAAAAATTATATACTAAATCATTTGCTACTTTGAAATTAGAAGAGAATATCAAAAAGAGTAGTGATATTTGAACAACCATTTGATACAACTTTTGTGACAACTTCTTTTTTCTCTCTTTTTATTGGTCAAAAACAATGGAGAGGGAAAAAGGAAGAGAGAGAATAAGAGAATAATGTGAGTATGAGAGAGAAAGTTGTCAAAAAGTTGTCACAAAGTGGTTGTACAAATATCATTTCTCTATCAAAAAAGTTAATTGTTTATTTGCTTTCAAATTTATTTTCATCTATTCTTTTAAATACTTTTTATTTTCTTCTTTCACAAATGTGTAAAATAAAAAACATTTTTGCGAGCATAAGACATTGATTTCGACTACCGGCGCTTTATAATTCGCTAAGCGGTTCTTGTAAAGAGCGCTAACTCTGACTCTAATGAAAGGCCTTAAGGAACTTGACACCCTTTAATTATTTGACATGTAATATTAAAAAATAATTAGTGCATATTTAAATATTTATACTATATGTATGTATTATTATTAAACAAAAATTAATTATATTTATGAATGAAATCTATGCAGTTGCTTATCCAGTGCTTAATGCTACCACTAGCTACTTTGACAGGTAAAAGGCCAAGGCTTAGGCCTTAGTTTTTCAATTAGACCTAGCCTATTTAAGCAAAGCCTGACTCGGCCCGGCTCATTCCCACCCCTAATTGTAAGAATTGGATATGAAGGGATTTTGAAACTTGATGTTTAATTTTGAAAAATATAAACTCAATTCGTTTTGTTGATGATAGACAAGAACTGTTTCAAAACAGCGGATATAGATTGTTATCATAAATGAATTTGAAGACACGTTTGCAACACTTACCAGACAAATGCAAAACAATAACTTGTTATTTTTTCATTTTCTTTCTTTTTGCTCTTACCGGAATCATAGTTGTTTTTGTGTAATAAACAATGGTTTAATATATGGATGTCGTCAGTTTTCGTAACTTCTGAAACTACTTTAGATCGATTAGGGTCGTTATATATATAAATATTTTGTCTAAAAAAATGCTACTGTTTCATAAAAATGAATAAAACTACTAAAAAAAAACAAATATCTCTGCCCCAAAAAATAAAAGTAAAAAAATAACTAAAGTTGTACAAAAAAAAGCTATTTTTGTGAAGAAAGCAAGTATCTTTAACTATCACTTATAACACTTTTGTTTTTTAATTTTATTTCAGGTAACACTTTTGTCCTTTATTTTTTATTTTATAAAATGTCAACACTAATATCATTTTTTATTATTAAAAAACATAAAAATCTGTAAAACTCTAAAAAATTCAGAAAAATCATCATAAAATTCATAACTTCATAAAAAAAATGCAGAATTTAATCAAAACTTCATATTCTTCCCTTTCTCTTCCGTCAATCAATCCAACACTTTAACAACATAAACAAATCTTATTCATTTTTCACCATTTTTACTTTGATTTTTCTTTTATTACTTTTGTTTGGATACCGAGTTAGAATTTCTTTATGATTATTTTCTGATTTTGGTTATGGTTGAAAAATGGAATAAGGTAAGATAAAAATAATGGGTTTATGAATTTTTGGTCTTAAAAGATTTTTCTACTGGAATCTGGATTTTTTGGTTTATATGATGAAGATATGAATTTGATGAGTTTTAAATATTTTTTCGTAAAAAAGGATCACAATGTGGACATTTTATAGATGATTAAAATCGAAAAAAGGTAAATGACAAGGGTGTTACCTGAAGCTCATTTAAGAGACGAATTGTGTAAACCCACTTGGGTTGACTCGATGGTATTGACTTAAAACGTTGGAGTTTGCTTCTCGTTAAGGTCTCATGTATACCAATTTAGATGGGTTAATTTTGTTTCTTAAAAAAAAAACGAATTGTATAATTTTACATATTATTGATTTTACTCTGTGGTGGTAACCGGGGTTTGAACCCCGAACCTTGCATATATTATGCATTGTCCATACCAATTGAGTTAAGCTCACGAGGACTTACATATTATTAATTAAATTAGTGTAACATGCTTTTATTCTTTTTTATAAATACTTTATACAATAATACACAATTTTTAAATATTATTTTAACTTGAGTAAAAAAATATGTGTTTAAGAATATTTTTGTCATTTTATAAATACATTTCTTCCTCTTCTACCTTGACACTAAACTTTCGTATGATTTTTCTTTTGTTTTTCTATTTTTTATGTTTTACGGAACAAAAAGATGGTCATTCATTTAAATTAATAGAGTGCATCAAATAAAATCATATATTCGACATTATTAAATATATGGATGAGGAATTTACAAAAATACTTCAAAATTTCAAATTAATAATTAAACATGATAGATGAATTCGCGAATAAACTAAAAATATTCATTCTCTATAATTGAATAAAATAAAATTCATACAAGTATTACCAAACCAATCATCGGAGTGTCCTCGTGAGCCTAACTCAGTTGGTATGAACAATGCATAATATAATTTTAATGAGATCTACATAAGGTTGAAGTTCGAACCCCGACCACCAAAAAAAAAAAACCAATCATCCGGGTCTTATGTAAATTTAATGAGATCTATATAATTTTTTTGTATTCTAAAAGTAAAAGTATTTGAAAAAATTGATCTTAAAGAATGTGTTGTAACCATTACTAGTTTTATGTAACGTTAGATTTTGGACAAAAACAACATTGAGTCTGATTGTGACCTACCTAGTCGTGAAAAGGCACAATATAAATCAACACACCAATGGGCATTTATGGAAAAGCACCTGCATAACAAAGGAAACGTTTCATTCTTACCTTTAACAAATTTCAACAACATCGTTTCTCTTTTCAAACCAAATCGAAATAAATAATTTCCAAAAATAAAAAGAAATAAATAAATTTGACTTTTTTTATGCCAGAAGCCAAAATTGGTAAAAATATAAAATAAATAAATAAATAAATGAAAGAAAAAGAAAAAGAAAAGAAAATATGTATATGATACTACACCGCTCTAAACTCTGAAATCAAATAGCAGCGATAGCACTCAATCAATGCTTCTAAAGTTTTGAACTTTTTTTCATTTCAAGCTTCTCTCATTCATTGTTTTATCATCCACATTGCCCTTTTGATTTTTTCTACATTTTGGAGATAAAGTTTGTATTTTTAAAACTTTTGCTGCAAAACTTGACGCGAAAGTGCAAAAATCTTTCATTTTTCAGTAGCCATTGGAGTTAGATCCAGTTACAAGCTCAGTGATGGTATTCTTCATTTCTCATTCATTTGTTTTTTTTCTTTTTCTTCTGCTCCTGCTTTGGTCAATTTCAAGTCTTCCATTATTCCCTTTTGTTCAAATTAATTATTGTTTTTTGGATAATGGGGTTGTTGTTTTCATTCTATTGATGCAAATGGAGTTGTTGTTGACCTTTGTTTATCAACTAATCTGCTATAATAAAATATAAATTAGAAAACAGATTAGTGGTTATGTTTTTTTTATTAATGTGCCCCTTTATTATTTTGAGCTGACAGTGTATTAATCCAATTCTGTAGTAGTAGTAGTGATTTTGATCTTAATTAGGTTTTCGGAAGAAAAAGAAAGCCGATGTCTCGGAAGGTTTATAGTTTATGTTTATCTTTTTGGTACATTTATATTGCCTGGTTTATACTTTATTTTATATTGATTTTCAGTTATTTTGCCTGGAATCTTATGATTTTGGTACATGTTGGATTGACATTGCTGGTTATAACTTTGTAAATTTGTCGCCATTATGTTATTGATTCATTTAAGTTATTTCGTTGACTTAAGGGTAAAAAGCAAATATGGCGCCATTACGTTGGTGATTCATTTAAGTTTTTTCGTTGACTTAACTGTAAAAAGCTGCTTTTTTTTTTGTTTTTTAATTTGGTCTAAATTTGCAAATATAGAGATTTTGTCCTTTCCGTTTACCCACGTGTTTTTGAGTTTCACCCTAGTTGCGTAATTATGGATATGCTTTGTATTGTAGGCTGCTGCTGCCAATCCCATTGTTGGGACCCATGTTTGGATTGAGGATTCTGATATAGCTTGGATAGATGGTGAGGTCGTGGGGGCCAATGGAGAGGAAATCAAAGTCCTTTGCACTTCAGGGAAGACGGTGAGTGCATTTTGTAATATTTGCTAAACGTTAATCTTGGCCTTCGATAATACATTTTTTTTGTTCTTTGAATTAACAGTTTTACACGAGTGCTTTGATTTATTTGAATCTTTGAAGGATAGCATTGTGTAGATATGCATTTTTTTTTAAACTCAGAATTTGTAGATTTCCGATGCTTTTGTGAATTATGTTCCCTTCATATGTCTGATTTGCAATGTGCAGGTTGTTGTTAAAGCTTCCAAAATTTATCATAAAGATACTGAAGTTCCACCAAGTGGAGTGGATGATATGACAAAGCTCGCGTACCTGCACGAACCTGGAGTCCTAAATAATCTGAGATCGAGATATGATATCAACGAAATTTATGTATGCATTTGGATTCTTAACTCTCCTGAGATTGCATCTGCTGCGTATCTTTGTTTATTAGAAATCCTCATGTTTTCATGCTTTATTAATGTGGGCAATAATATCAACATTTTGCTTCCAGACTTACACTGGGAATATACTGATTGCTGTGAACCCTTTCATAAAGCTTCCTCATTTATATGATAGTCATATGATGGCACAATATAAAGGAGTAGCTTTCGGTGAGTTAAGTCCACACCCCTTTGCTGTTGCAGATGCAGCGTACAGGTAACTTTCATATATGTCCTGTAAATTGAGCATGCTATTATGTTACAGAATCTAACTATATAAATTATTTTTGCATTTAGGTTCATGATAAACGAGGGAATCAGCCAGTCAATATTGGTTAGTGGTGAAAGTGGAGCAGGTAAAACAGAAACTACTAAGTTACTCATGCGATATCTTGCTTACATGGGTGGGAGAGCTGCAGTTGCTGAAGGTAGAACTGTTGAGCAAAAAGTCCTTGAGGTGCAAAAATTATGTCCTTACGAATCTATTTTGGCAAGCTGGTTTGACTACCGCAGACTATTTATTTATTTTGTTAATCTTATTCAGCATCTAAGTTTCTTACAACGTTAACAAACTTAAGTAGAACTTTTTTCCCCCTCTTCCTTGTTTTGCAGTCAAATCCTGTCCTAGAAGCCTTTGGCAATGCAAAGACTGTCAGGAACAATAATTCAAGGTGGAAATTAACAAGTGTTCTGCTTATAGCGCAAATTTTTATGGCATATCGTATTTGTTTTATTTTCTCACCTGTGACTTTTGCAGTCGTTTTGGTAAGTTTGTGGAGATTCAATTTGATCAAAAAGGAAGAATTTCGGGTGCTGCTATCAGAACTTATCTGCTGGAAAGATCACGTGTTTGCCAGCTGTCAGATCCTGAGAGGAATTATCATTGTTTCTACATGCTCTGTGCTGCACCTGCAGAGGTAACAAGATCCTTTTATATTAATTTGTTTCAGGCTTGGAATTTGGATCATAAAATTAAAATGGAGTTACTAACCATTAGAAAAAACTGTATGAAAATGGACCTGTAGAATGTTTGGAAGTTCTTTATAAATTCATGCTTGGCATTTTGAGGTTTGTGCTTTAATTTTTCATGTCCTTTGTTTTATATATTTACAGGTTGTTAAGAAGTACAAATTAGGACATCCAAGAACATTTCATTATCTGAATCAATCAAATTGCTACGAGTTGGAAGGGCTTGATGAAGCTAAAGAATATATCGCAATAAGGAGAGCAATGGATGTTGTTGGAATAAGTATTGAGGATCAGGTATTTTTATTGTGAGTTTCTTTAGTTTCACGATTAGTTTCTTCAACTATGATCTATGATTCAATGCTTTGTTTTTCCACTTCGCACACCTCTCTCCAGGATGCAATATTTCAAGTTGTGGCTGCTATTTTGCATCTCGGGAACATTGAATTTGTGAAAGGGGAGGAGATAGATTCGTCTATGCCCAAAGATGAAAAGTCCCAGTTCCACCTACAGACTGCAGCTGAGCTTTTCATGTGAGCAAACATTGAACATTTGCACTGTTTCAAGTTTTATCTTTCTTTCCTTTTCCACCTTGACCAAAAAAAAATTATTCAGGTGTGATGCAAAGGCACTTGAAGATTCTCTTTGCAAACGTGTAATTGTTACTCGCGATGAAACAATAACAAAATGGCTGGATCCAGAAGCTGCTGCACTCAGTCGAGATGCTTTGGCTAAGATTGTTTACACAAGATTGTTTGACTGGTAATTCTGTGAGCAGATTGGTCAGATATACTTTTACGAAACATGATTTGACGTATTGGCAAATTTGGTCAATTCGCTCGAAGTATAAATCTCGTTTCAGTAACTATCGGTCATTTTTTTGCAGGTTAGTTGATACCATAAATAATTCCATTGGTCAAGATCCTGAGTCAAAATCCTTAATTGGCGTGCTGGATATTTACGGTTTTGAGAGTTTCAAGAATAACAGGTGTGTAACTAGTATAACTTCTGTTGTGTAATTAGCAGAGATCAGTCTCTTCAAGTGAACAGTTACTCCAATAAACTTGCAGATTATTATAATTTATAAACCCCTTTGCTAGTTTTGCGATTTTGTATATTATCCCTGTTTTTTTTTTAAGTATATTATCCCTGATTGTCATGTGTACTTTGCAGTTTTGAGCAATTCTGTATTAATTTGACAAATGAAAAGCTTCAGCAACATTTTAATCAGGTAAATTTATGAAAGAGAGATTTTTTCCCCTTACAATTGCTTGTTTATTTGAAACAGGCAATGACATCATCTTTTTGTTTATTCGACATGCTACTGTTGAGCTCAAATATTGTGTTTTACAGCATGTTTTCAAAATGGAGCAAGAAGAATACAAAAAAGAAGAAATTGATTGGAGTTACATTGAATTTGTGGATAATCAAGATATTCTGGATCTGATTGAAAAGGTTTTTCTTTCTCAATCTGAAATCTTTATGTTGATTGCTTTATCTCATGCTGCACGATTTTATATATGATATTCATTCTTGATAAATATTACTTTCTCCGTCCCAAGTTTTAAGTCGTTTTACAATATCACTGAAACATTAATGTTTCTTTTCCTATCATACCTTTTACTATTTATTACTTTCCCTTATTCCAATTATATTAATTTCTCTTTCACTTACCATAGTGACTTATAATTTAGGACAAAGGTAGTATGTATTAAATGTGTTGGTGATTAGTTATGGTCATAATTCAACTCTCAAGCTCGGTTTAATATGGGTGGCTGTATATCAAAGAGATAAATTGGCTTGAGAATTATTCATAATTTTTCCATTTTTCCTTTTGACAGACTAGTGATATGATTTTGTTTGGTACTGTCATTAATGAATTTATTATCATTTGAAATCTCTTTAACTTTGGAATTGTCTTGCATTCATTTTCAGAAACCTGGTGGCATTATTTCGCTTTTGGACGAAGCATGGTACACTTTGTACTGATAACCCAAATATTGTATATTTGTTTCAATTATTTCTATGGATGCTCAGTTAGTTGTATGTGTTTGTTTATGCAGTATGTTTCCTAGATCAACTCATGAAACTTTTTCCCAAAAGCTGTATCAGACCTTCAAAGACCATAAAAGGTTTAGCAAGCCCAAATTATCACCTAGTGACTTCACAATTTGCCATTATGCTGGCGATGTAAGTTGTTAAAATTGTAATTTTAGCTTAGAAATATAATAAATAGGATACATATATTATATAATATATGTCAACAATGCTAGATCTGATTTGTTTATTCTTTTTCTGTAGGTTACTTATCAAACTGAATTCTTCCTTGACAAGAACAAAGATTATGTTGTTGCAGAACACCAGTCACTTCTTTATGCTTCCACATGTCCCTTTGTATCAGGCTTGTTTCCTCCTTCACCTGAGGAAACTTCCAAACAATCAAAGTTCTCTTCAATAGGTTCCAGATTTAAGGTGTTTTGAATTTATAAAAAAAACACAATTAATTTGTCTTGCTTAATCATTGGGATTGTAACAACTCTTATTATGTCCTGCAGCAACAATTGCAATCTTTACTTGAAACTCTAAGCTCCACTGAACCACACTATATTCGATGTGTGAAACCCAATAATCTTCTTAAGCCGGCAATTTTTGAGAATAAAAATGTTTTGCTGCAACTGCGCTGTGGGGTAAGACTGCTACCATTTTTATCCTTTTTTTTACCATTGACTCATGTTGTAATTGAAGGTCAACCATAATATGTAAGTCTATGCTTATTAAGATAGTTCACCTGGTTGTAGGGAGTTATGGAGGCAATCAGGATTAGCTGTGCTGGTTATCCCACTAGAAAAGCCTTTGATGAATTTATCGATCGATTTGGCCTTCTTGCTCCTGAAGTATTAGATGGAAGGTATCTATGCTGTTCCTCTTCCTTATCAGGAATCTTAGATGTTATTCTGAAAATGTTTACTTATTCCATATTTTAATTGTTAGTTCTGATGAGGTCACTGCATGCAAGAGGATCCTAAAGAATGTTCGGCTTGAAGGTTATCAGGTAACCAATACAATGTGGTTGAACATTTAATTCTTGTGGAATTTTTTATTTTTATTTTATGCTCATTGTTGCTTGGAGAATTGGTAATATTTCCTTTTCCATCTTCTTTGCATGCTTCACATTCACTACCATTCTGCTGGGTGTAGATTTTGAAAGTGTACTTTGGGTTTAGGAATATCATATTTCATGTATTTGTCATGTGTGTAACGAACTTGAATTGCTAAGAATTCGCCTCTGTAGTTACTTCTATAATGTTTACCGTTGCATTTAGTGATTGCAGATTGGCCATAGAAGGTTATATTACCTTTTTCTAACTAATTTTAACGGCTATTGGCACAGATTGGTAAAACAAAGGTGTTTCTTCGAGCTGGTCAAATGGCAGAACTAGATACCCGTAGAAGTGAGATTTTGGGAAAGTCAGCAAGCATTATTCAGAGGAAAGTTCGTTCCTACTTGGCACGTCAAAGTTTCATTTCGCTTCGTTTGTCAGCTTTGCAGATTCAAGCTGCATGCAGAGGTCTCTGCTCATTGCTTCTTAAGATGTTAGCTCACATTATGGAATTGGGGAATAACTTAGACTGTTGATGTCTGATGTCTTGCTTTGTACTGATTGCAGGACAACTTGCTCGGCAAGTTTTTGAGGGATTGCGGCGGGAGGCTTCTAGTCTGCTCATTCAAAGGTGTTTCCGGATGCATATTGCTAAGAAGGCGTACAAAGAATTGTATGCCTCTGCTGTCTCTATCCAGACTGGTATGCGGGTGATGGCTGCTCAGTGTGAGCTTTACTCTAGAAGGAGGACTAGCGCAGCAATTATCATTCAGGTAGGGTGTATTTTGAAGAGCTATCATTAAAAGATATTTTAAACATTTTTACTATTATTGTTGTTCATCCATTGAATACAAATTACAAAGTCATTATTGCTTAAGTTTATTTATTTTGGTTCAAAAAACTTTTCCAACTCAGATGAATTTTTGTCGTGCAGAGCCACTGCAGGAAATACTTGGCACTACATAACTTCATGAAATTAAAGAAGGCAGCAATTGCAACACAATGTGCATGGAGAGGAAAAGTTGCCCGGCGACAACTGCGGAAACTCAAGATGGTAAACACCTTCTCTTAACCTGTTAATCCTTTGACTCCGGCAATGAATATATGCTTTAAGTAAAGTTGTGAGTTATAAATATCATATTACTGATAGAACTCAAGATATAACTTACTGTGATCATTGAACCTTAAAAGAGAACTAGCTTGAGATTCATAGCAGTAAGTTTTATATGCTTCAACAGTAAGTCAACTTTATATGATTTTGAACGAAAATAAGATAGTGGAATGTGCCAACTTTATATGTTTAAAACTATAAATCTTATGACTAATTGGTTGTGCATTGGCGACTGTATTCTTTTTATGTTCTCATTTAGTGATTCAGATTTTTTGCTTTTTTGGCTGTAGGCTGCAAAAGAAACAGGGGCTCTCCAAGATGCCAAAAATAAGCTTGAAAAACAAGTTGAAGACCTTACATTAAGATTGCAGCTGGAAAAACGTATAAGGGTAGGTGACTATGATTTTGCTATTACTGTATGTTAATTGGAGACAAGCCCTAGAAGCTAATGGCTTACGCCTGATTAGAAGCAAGACAGAGTGTATGGAATGCAATTTTAGCAAAAGGCGAAACACTTCTAGCTTGAGATTAAAGTTGGAGATAATGTCATACCACAAGTTACACGGTTTAAATTTCTTGGGTCCATGTACAAAATTACGGAGAAATAGAAGCAGGTGTAAACCATCGAATTCAAGTGGGGTTGGTTGAAATGGAGGTGCTTTATGTGATACAAAAGAACCACTCAAGTTGAAGAGAAATTTTTATTGCACATTTGTAAGACTGGTGGTGTTGCATGGGGCGGAGTGTTGGGAGGTAAAGAACCAACACGAGAATAAAACAAGCTTAGCAGGGATGAGGATGTTGTGTTGGATGTGTGGTAAGACTAGACAAGACAAGATTAGAAATGACAACATTAGAGAGAGTTGAGGTAGCACCTATAGTAGAAAAGATGGTAGAAACAAGACTTAGGTGGTTTGGGCATGTAGTGAGAAGATCTATATATTTTGTAGTAAGGAGAGTAGATCAGATGGAGGGAAGCCAAATCACTAGGCAGAAGACCTAGAAAAACTATAAGAGAAACTATTAAGAAAGATCTAGAAATTAATGAGTTCGATAGAGATATGATAGAACATTATGACATCGCTTGATCCATGCAGCCCCACTTAGTGGGATTAGGCTTGGTTGTTTTATACTGGAAATTTTCCAGCTGTATGAATTAACCACTCCAATTTCAGTGAAATATTGTAGTGGAATGACATTGATTCATGTAACTGATAAAATAGTATTTTTGTCTGCTTTTTCTGACAAACATGTACAAAAGTGGTAATACAAATTTTTGTATCTGACCTTGCAATAAACTTCTAATATCAAATATAGTTGGACGTTGAAGAAGCAAAAGCAAAAGAAAACAAAAGATTACAGTCAGCTTTGCAAGAGATGCAACTTCAATTCAAAGAAACTAAAGTACTTCTCGAAAAGGAGCGGGAGGCTACAAAAAGATTGGAGGAGAGAGTTCCTGTCATACAGGAAGTTCCAGTTGTTGACCATGCTTTGTTAGAGAAGCTAAGTAGCGAAAATGAGAAACTCAAGGTGAGATGGTTCATGGTTAGAAACTTAGACATCTGTGTTTTTATTTAAAGAAAGTATTAGTATATTGATGGTATTCTTTGGATATTTTAGCATAAGATAGTTTACTGAATTTTATTACTAATATAATGCTTCTCGGAGTTTTTAACAGAACTTGGTGAGTTCACTGGAAAAGAAAATTGACGAAACAGAAAAAAGGTATGAAGAGGAAGCTAAAGTTAGTGAAGAAAGGTTGAAGCAAGCTTTGGATGCAGAATCGAAAGTAATCCAGATGAAGACTGCCATGCAAAGGTATCGTTCATTATTAAGCTTTGTTGATATAAGATAAAGATTTAATTGAACATTATTAACATTTATGCCTTTCTAGTGTTTAACTGTGACCATCCAGTTACAAGATCTCTCACATGATGATCATCTTTATTTCCTAATTAATATTGATAGGCTCGAAGAGAAATTCGCAGACATAGAATTTGCAAACCATGTTCTTCAGAAACAATCTCTGTTAAACTCACCTGTGAAAACAACAGTGGAGAACCTCTCTACCCCGGTATCTGAGGTAATTCATACCAACTAAATTATGTAGGTCCTCATTCTCAGTATTTGTGTATGCATTGTTTGGGATATTGACATTTTGATATGCAGAAGTTGGAAAATGGTCACCATGTGGCAGAAGAACCATATGATGCTGTAAGTTCATTGTTTGCTACTATTTTTGGGTTCCGTTTTTACAAACGACTGTGTTTAGTAGAATAAGATATGATTCGTCTTTCCAGGATACATATGTTACACCTGTAAAACAATTTGTTACCGAATCTGACGTGAAATTGAAGAGATCATGCAGTGAACGACATCATGTATGTGCTTAAGTTTAAGAATTTAGTTATGTTAGTTTTCTTAGTTTTTTCATGCAAGGGTACCATTCTCAATTTTAAACTATTGTTATGCTGTAGGGGAGTTTTGATTCACTTGTCAACTGTGTTAGTAAAAATATTGGGTTCAATCATGGAAAGCCTATTGCTGCATTTACTATTTACAAATGTCTTCTCCACTGGAAATCATTCGAAGCTGAAAGATCTAGTGTATTTGATCGCCTTATCCAGATGATTGGTTCTGCAATTGAGGTGACTTTCCTATTTTCCATTTTAAATTAGACTGTGGGACACAATAATATCAGGAAAAATCTTCGAAAAAACAAATTAGACTTGGGACAAGAGCATTTAGTTATGAAAAATGCCATGCAAATTATCCTATTAGTGGTGATAATTAACTTGTATTTCATGTTAAATTACAATTAGGACGAGAGCATTTAGTTATTAAACATGCCGTGCAAACTAAGAATCTTTGCTTGGTTTGCACTTTGCACCAAAAATATTGTTTCTTTGTCGTCCTCTCTTCCTGTTGGGGAAGTTTCATTAATTATTCATCCCAGTGTCAAGTCGAACACATGATTATGGTTTTAATCTCTTTTAATAATGTTTGTGTTTAAAATAATTGAATACAGTCTAGTGGAATGAATTGTTAAGGCTCTTCATACAAGTTGTCCAAACAAGAATTATAGTTTTACTAGCTTTTGTATTGAAGGCTGGGGTATCAGTAGGTGTTTAAAATAAGTTATTACGACTCTTCAAACAGACTCTTTATGGCCTTGCAGGATCAAGATGACAATGCTCTTATGGCCTATTGGCTGTCAAATACATCAGCATTGTTGTTTTTACTTGAACAAAGCCTGAAAACTGGGACTTCAACAAATGCAACCCCAAATGGAAAACCACCTAATCCAACATCCCTCTTTGGAAGAATGACCAAGGTAATTGTCCAATATTATAAGAGAAATTTTCTGATTTCAATTAAGCAGTTCAAAATGAAAATATTCCTCTTATTCATTCCGAGGGTAAATTGCAGAGTTTTCTTTCATCCCCTTCTTCCGCCAACCTTGCTTCCCCTTCATCAGTAGTACGCAAGGTAGAGGCCAAGTACCCTGCTTTGCTTTTCAAGCAGCAGCTCACAGCCTACTTGGAGAAAATATATGGCATCATCCGAGATAACTTGACAAAGGAGTTAACATCAGCTCTTGCACTATGTATCCAGGTTTGTTGAAATCTAGTTGGAAACTCTTTAAGCCAACAATTATTGGATGGATAAATCCGGAAACATTGTCTAATCCGAAATAGTTTTCCTTTTATGTTCCTATATACACTTATTTTCTAGAAACTTCAAATGGATTGAGTTTGCATATTGTTTAGTCAAAAAATTTGTTCTGTTTCTTATGCAAACCACATTGATGATACACAGGCACCAAGAACATCAAAGGGAGTGTTACGATCTGGCCGATCATTTGGTAAAGATTCCCCGATGGTTCACTGGCAGAGTATTATCGAATCCCTCAACACCCTCCTCTGTACACTGAAAGAGAACTTTGTAAGGAGCTTTGTGACTATATTATTAACTTAACATCTGAATATTATGCAATTACCTCTCTGTTAGCCTTGTCCATTCATTTTTTTAAAATTGCTGAAAGATAATAATAATATTTTTGGTTTCAGGTTCCTCCAGTTCTTATCCGAAAGATCTTCAGTCAAACATTCGCATTTATTAATGTTCAACTCTTCAATAGGTACGTGATTTTTACACACCCTTTAACATAAAAGACATTTTGGTTGTAACATAATGTTTCTATTTCATAAATATGGAAAAGTTAACAACTCTTTCCTCTAAAATGGTTGCTACTAGTCTTCTAGTTCGTCCCGGTTGTTGCACATTCAGCAATGGGGAATATGTGAAAGCTGGATTAGCTGAATTAGAGCTGTGGTGCTGCCAAGCAAAGGAGGAGGTAATTTGTTTTCAATCTTACTGTAATGTGTTAATACTTAATCTTGAGTTAGCACATATGTTACTTGGTGTCGTGATGACATATCATTTTCGCACTGGTTTTCACTTCCTTAATAAAAGCTCCAAAATAATTTCCTTATGTTTGCAGTATGCAGGATCGTCTTGGGATGAGCTCAAGCATATAAGACAGGCTGTTGGATTCTTGGTAAGTGTGTCTTGTTAGATAATATAGTAAATTGTTTTAATTAGCAATAATCAATGTTGGTTTTCTTCCTTTCACAATTCATGCTATTTTTATTTACTTGATTCATACATACCTTAGAGAGGCCAAGTCTATTATGATTAGGTTTTGTTCACAACTTGACTTGATATAAATGTCTATACACATTTTGAAGTAACCTCCACCTATTTTCTCCTACAAAATGCTCTTGCATTAGCTCTAGAAAGAAAGTCATGCTCAATAAAATTACAATGAGAATAAATAATTTCAATTTTAAACTTAAAATTTATCCAAATAGTAACAAGGATATCATTAGTTTTAGAATGAAAATCTTGCTCAATAAAGTTACTGAGACAAAGCGCCTCTTGCATTAGTTCTTGGAATTACATGAATTTGGCATCAGGTCTATATGCACCTGTGCAGCCCGCTCTACTTTTACTGTGCAGAGTGGACAATTGAAAATTGGAAATCATGGGAACTTTTTTTTTTACCATATTAGTTCAAAGACTAGCACGTTTTGTATGAAATAATCGAAATCCAATCTTTGTTTTAATTACTTACACATTGTTTAATTTTTGTATTTTATATAACAGGTTATTCATCAGAAGTATAGAATATCCTACGATGAAATCGTTAATGATTTATGCCCTGTAAGTCTTTATCCATCTCAAACTCCACATGCGTGCATGAAACCTGTGTCTCTCATTTATACTCATGCCATTATACTCTAACAACTATAATCTCATCGTCATAGTTTTTAGAGTTTATATACTTTTTTATCTCATCATTTCCCTGGTTTTGCTTCTACAGATCTTGAGTGTTCAACAGCTATGTAAAATATGTACACTCTACTGGGACGACAACTATAATACACGAAGCGTATCTCCACATGTAAGTTTGTGTCTATATTTTCTCCAATCACACAAAAGGTATCCTTGAAATGGCAAATGTTTGATTGATGCGTTTAAATATTCCTTCAGGTCCTTGCAAGCATGAGGATGGACTTGGACTCCAATGATGCTCTGAACGATTCTTTCTTGTTGGATGACAGTTCCAGGTGAGGGTGCTTTACTAACACGCACTTTGAGCTTTAATAAAACCATGCAGTGGTGGAAATTATCTTGATACCTTCCAATATAATAGAAGAAAATCGATATAGTGAAATTCTTGGTCAAATATTATAGAAATTATATGCTATTAGTTTTTTTGGAATTGCAGTGGCGAAGATTTTGAGCAAATAATACAAGACTTTTTTGTTTAAAGAAAGTGTTTTTTTCATAAAAAAAATGTAACAAACAGGCCCTGAGATACTATGCAATAGGCTTATATTATTTGCTTATATTTTTTTTTTACAGCATTCCCTTCTCAGTAGATGACCTCTCTACATCTCTACAAGAGAAGGACTTTTCTGACATGAAACCAGCAGATGAACTTCTTGAGAATCCAGCATTCCAATTTCTAATTGAGTAGCCTTACCTTATTGTGCCTTTGGTGCTTGTAAATGCCCTTTTATATTTACTTTCTCTTTTACATTTTTTCCATTTAAAAGGAAAAATATAGTGCATCTTTTGGTCATATCCCTGCATCATCATGGTGCCTCATCAGCTGTATAGTATTTTTTTTTTTTTTTTCATTCTTTTGTTGGCATTCAACTATAAATTTTGTTATTAATACAGGGAGGTATTTTTTGGGAGCCTGCCCTGTATTTTTCTTTTTGTACCCCTTTTTGTAAAGTCACATGAATGAAGAAATATATGAAAAGCAGGAATTTGAACTCTAGTTATTATTTTCGTATTTTTGGCTCTTATTTTTTGGGAGCTTTTTCTATTTCAACGGTAAGAATAATTTCATTCGTACACTAAAATAATGATCATTACAAGCCAATTTATTAAGCAGTGAAAGGTGATCCCCTATTCCTGAGAACAATTTGAACTTAGAAGATAAAACACCTAAATCAACTACACTAGAGACCATAGAATGAGCATTGGGTTTAGGGGCTTTAAGATAAATTTAGTGCCCTAGCTTCCAACAAATCAATCACTTGATCCTTTGGTCTGTGGCATCAAAAAATGAGACGTCAAGGGTTTAAAACTTGTCCAATTGCGACAATTTTTTGTTGTTGTTGTTGTGGACACTATTCGAATTTTGGTGGTCTCGTAAAAGTCCAACATAAACCTATGATTAGAAACCATTGGAATGTAGGAGAACATACAGAAAATGATTCTAATGGTGTGTTGAGATCACAACAGTTGTAATGAAAAAAGAAAAGAAAAAAACTAGATTCGAAAGAGGAAGGGCATTCTCATGATCTTGTGAACAAATAATCCTTTGACATGTGTGGAAATCAACTTTAAACATACATGTGCATCTATCTAAAGGGGATTTTTGAGTGGTGGCCGCACAACCATCGCGACTAAGATAAGAGACAAAGGGGAAAGGCAAGTCTTCTTGACAACATAGTAGAACGATATAATATGTTTCAGATTGACAACCAAGTTCGTGCAAGATGGCTTGACTAATTCGAGATGGTGGCAAGGTGGTCCAAAGACCCAATAATGGCGACAATATTTAATGATGGCAAGTAGATAAGGGGTTGCAAAAATAAACAATTGAATAGAAAGGTGAAGTGGCAACGACCATGGAGGTAGATGACAATTGAGGGTAGGTGAAGCGATTTCACCGTCGATAGGTGTGGAGTGAGCAATCTGAGCACTAAGCCCCCATAAGAGAGAGAAATGATTTACACGAAGAGATGAAGGGATTAGACCATGACGTTCGATATGAAGACCAATGGTCCAATTAGATGAGTACCCATCTCCAAAAACACGACCAAAGGAGACATGTTTGGGAAACACAAACACCGGAGGAAGGATATATAACTAGAAAACACCAATACCGAGAGGCGCCACTATACGGAGATGAAACAATATTCACTTCGTGGAGTCCTATTAAGGTTGAAAACCCTAGTAGAGCTATTTTCTTTTGGAGCTTACTCTATTTTTAATTTTATTTGCCCAAAATTCTACATAAAATGTCTTTAAACCAAACATTCAGGTTGTAACAACAAGGACAAAATTTATCTAATAATACTTAGTCCGCCTTATCTTATCTGTATGCTTGAACTTTGAATGCTTTCTAAAGTAATGGTTCTTTAAGAACAAAATAAATAAAATAATAAATTAATATGTAAACTTAATGTTTGAATTCCTTAATTATTTTTATAAATATTATGAAACTCGATTTTTTTGGGTTAAGAACTCTTCAATTAAACAGGGTTTGTTTTCCCTTCTTTTGCCGTTGAAAATTTTCTATCCAAAATTAGTTTTGCTTAGGTCCACATGAAGCATGCCTTTGAAAGTACCAAAATGTTGCACCCCGTTCTCCAATTTTAATATTTTTTATTTGTCATTTTCTTCATTTTTTAAAAAGAAAACCGGACCAACATCTGTATGAGTCAACAACACGACTCTTTACAAAAAGAATTTGTGTTCGATTCTTGAAGTCGCTTATTTAAGAGATAACTCAGTCTTTGTAAAAAAAAAAAAAACCTAGTGTTGACGATTTGATAATTGTTGATTTCTCATATAGTGGTATCAAACTAAACTAAGCTATGGTGATACCATGAGGCTCCTACCGAAGATTAAAGATCCTAATTATTGATTCTAATAATATTTTCGATCATTTGTTGCAATTTACTTTGATGACAGGTCATGGTAAAGTTAAACGTTCATTCCTGCAGCTAATTTGGCTTTTGTGTACGTGGGTTGTCTGGAACGAACGAAACAACCGGCTGTTCAATAATGTTGTAACTCTAGTCCCCTGCCTCTTAGACAAGGTTAAATTGTTATCTCTTGGGTGGCTGAAAGCCAAAAATGTAATGTTTGTTTTTGGCACGCAGAGGTGGTGGTCCAGCCCTTTAGCTTGTTTGGGCATTGGCTAAACACTTTTGTACACACCTACAGTTACTGACATACTCTGTTGTACTGCAGTAGTTTCCGAGGCACACCTTTTGCTTGGAAACTGCTTTTTGTTTTGGTTATATAATTCCACTTTGGCTTGTTAAAAAAAATAAAAAATTAAGAACATTGGTTTATTCATACCGACAAACTCCTTCTATCATATATTGAATTGGGTTCAACCTAAAGTTTATGAAAGGAACTAATTTGCTATGTACAAAATCTGCCTTAAATGAGCAATACAAGATACTACTGAAAAATTCTCAAGATTTGAAACATTTTCTGGCCAACCCATTTGGAATTCACATGGTACGAGCACCAAAAGGAAAGATACAAGCCAGATTATCCCTACCCCAAGAAAAGGGTTTGGGACCAAAGCTCCTATCCTTCTGGACCACCCTATACAGTCTAAATTTGCAGCCATTACAACTGTAACCTTACTACTATTTGATAATGTCACAGTCAGAAGACTAATAATATGCACAAATTGAATTGAATAAACGATTATGAATTTAGTTTTTGGATTTGGATAAGCTTTGGTGGCAAGAAAACGAGTAAAGGAAATTTGTTTCAGGTTAGTATTATTCTTGCCCATGCTGTGTGGATGTATTTCTTCACGAGGTTCACCTGAATTTCTCACTATTGTTGGTCCATTCCAAGTGCTACAAGGTCCTTACCCTAACCCTAGCCCTAGCCCTAGGCTATTAAATTTAAATATATACTTCATAATCCTACCATCCCTATCTATATGCTAGTTGTGGAAATTCATTTATAGCATTCACAATCACAACCTGATCATAATTTTCAATGTAGCATACAGCAATGATTTGGCACTGTTAGATTTAAACTTTAATTTCCCTTCAAAAATAACATTTGATTGGCTTTGTTCCAAATTTTTCATGCTACTAGGTCTCCCTCTCTAGGCTTATTTTTTTCAAAAAGATATTTTTTATACTTTTGGAAAATGATTTTTATTCCATTTTGACTGGTTTTCCTCTACTTTGTTGTTATACTAGAATTAATTTTATCCATTTGAAGAAGGAAAATTTAACAAGGAGTATTTTGTTGAATACTAATCAATAAACTAAACCATTCTTTTAGAAATTCAATATTATTATTTTTTTTGTGAAAATTGATCAAAAAACCATTCTGTTATAATTATATCTTTATAAAAAAACTGAGCATAACACATCAAAGTTTTCAGCTTAATGTAACTTACAATAGATATTAATTAACTAATTAATATATAGGACAAAACAGTTTCCTGCATATATAGACGATGAAATTTCTCCATTTGGACCATCAAACATGTAGAAGCTTCCACAACAAGAGCTGTATAAGCAAGTAGCAAAATTGGAATGGAAAAATAAACACTATGTATGAAAATGACAGTGGTTTTACTATTATCTGCACAGACACACACTATCATACAAAGGAATTAAATTTCCTCTTTATTATTGTTTTTTTAGGGGTATTATATTATTGTTTTTAATTATCTATATAATTCCTCGTTTTGATATTTTAAAATAAAAATATCCTATTATTCATTTGAAATATAAAAACAATATAATTCAACAACCACTCATATTTTCAAAAACAATTGACATCCATCACTCAAAATTCAACAACAATACAACTAAACTCATAACAATAACTCAACATAATTAGAGATATAACGATAAAGCAAAATTGATGCAAATTGACAACCTAAATAAAACTCTACTGACATTTTGGACACCTGCAGTTGAACAATCCCACAAGTATAGCACTCTAACTTCAGTAACCATCATGGAAAAATTGGAGCGTACGCCAGAATCATCCTTAAGAATCTCTAGATAGTAAACATAATTTCATTCGTTGCTATATATTTGAACTCAAATATGTGTGTATGACTTGATTTGTAATATGAGATACAATATGATTTTCACGACTTCATGAATGAAACGGTTAAGTTGTCTCTCCAACTCAATTGAGTCGTCAGTGGGGGCTAAATACATTTTAATTGTCTTCTTCAAAGCTGCATATCGGGTATGAGATTTTACTAGAAGCATACTTGGGTCGGTGCTTGTGTGGGTGCACTTTGACATGATGAAATTGTTTACCTCATCCAATCGAATAAGCCTCATATGATGAATCTTCATAGTAATAATACAGGCACATGACAACCTAGACAAAAAAACGAGAATCAACAATGTAAACGGTTCAAAGGATGTTATACTTGTCCATTGACGTCAAATGAGTGTAGAAATCCTTTAGCAATCCCTTGATGATGATTCCTTGTTTTTTTTTTTTTTTAGCTTTAATGTAGGTGATAAAAATTAAAGGTAGAGTGTAGGAGGAGTTGTGTAGTCCAGTCTATTGTCTGCAATATAACAAAAAGCAGATCGGGTCATAACTCCCAAACTTGAGTGAACGGGAGTTAAGACCAAATGTAAAAATAGGTTCATAAGTCCCGATAAGGATATTTTGGACATTTTGAGGAGATTGTGAGCAAATCAAGGAGTCGATTGAGCAATTTTCTACTATAAAAGCCTATATATTTCAGCCCATTACGCATGAATTTGGGAAATGCATGATAAATCATTATTAGTGTGTATTAATCAAAATGATGCCAACAATAATCTATATAATTTAGGTATCCAAAGCTATCACTATCATGAAATTCACTGCCACGAGTGACGCAATCTTTTTTCTTGGCTTTGTCTTACTTGTGATATTAATCAATATATATAATGAAAATTTTCAAGTTGGTCAATATCTTCAATTTTCACATGGCTCCAAAAATGCGTCCCCAGCCAGGACTTCCAAATTTAGATTTGAATGATATATCCCTATCTATATAAGTACACACACATGTCGTAGTTGAAAAAAATTTGTGGCTTAGGGTTAAGGAAACAAACTGAAGATAATGAACATGTTCCCATTTTTTCAGTATGATGACCGTTCGAGTGGGAATGAAAGAATAATACTCACTCTGGCTGGCCTTCAATCAATGTTGACGATCCAATTTAAAATAGCTGGTAAACATTTTTATCAAATGCATAGGGCTAAATATTTTTTAGAAAAACATAAATTATTATAGGTGATTAGGAAAAATGATTGTGAAAGGTACATAATATTTTGGGTTTGTCTAATATGGACCTCCCAAAAAGACTTAAAAAAAAAGAAAAGAGATGTAATATTTTATTAAATTTATTGCTTAAAATAGTAAGGGTCCACCTTATCATTAGAGATTTGGAGGTCTATATTATATCTACCCTAAGATTTTGACAAATAACTAATGTTTAAATATTTTAAAGATTTGCTAAAAAAATAATTATTTAAAGATTATTAACTGACTAGTGTAAATTTTTTGACTCTTTTTTGACTCTTGTATTCAAGTATATATATTTCACTACTATGTCACTTCAGTATTCTACTTTTCTAAAATATCTCTCAAAATATTATAAATATAGCGAAATATAACTGCATGCAACTCTAAAATATTTTATACTACTACTAAAATTATATGCATGCAGGTCAACTTAAAAGCAAAGATTGTATTTTTGTTGTTGACAAGATTAAAAGAAAGATTGTTAATGATAATTAGTCAAACTATATACCTACTGCACATGATATAAGTTTCTAAATTAGTTAACAATTAAATATTCCAAATTGTAATTTAAGCTTCCTTTCCATGTGGTCTCATGTGTTTCACCGGAGAGTCCACATTTCTTCCTAGTGATGTGGTGTGTATATGATATCTTCTTGAAATATAAGTATATAGTATATATAGTCAAATAGGTTTCATAAAATGTAGTTTATAATATATGATCATAAGCATCTAATCCACCAGCCATGTTCTTCGTTTTCTTTTGGTAAACGGCCGGTCATGTTCTAAGCATATAATTAATTTCATTCTTCCTAACTATCTTGAGATATGTATAATTATTAATTAGTTTTATACTAAAATAATATATCAACGATTCTTTAAAATTCGTTATATATCTTTGCCGTTATGGTAGTTAGTAGTTAATAGTAAGTGGTAGTATGTAACTAATAATATAGTAATGCTACTGATTATAGTATCTCTTCTATAATGCACTTAATCAATAGGAACACCTAACTTCATGTTCATTTGGGTAAGCACTTAATTTGTCGTTGTGTGCAAAGTGAATAAAAAATAAATAAATAATTTGAATGTAATTCAAATTGATTATACAAATGTGCTATATAAATTGTTGGTTTACACCCTTATGTACATACCATTTGTCAGAAAAACAAAGATTATTGATGACTACTTATGTTTGACCGTTGAATTATCATACCAAACATTTATGAAGAAAGATTTGAACTTATCTCCCAAAATCACTAAACATGGAACTAATCAAATTTTTTAATTAATTAAATCAATTCTTGGATTTCTTATTTTGAGAAAATTCATGGATGTTTTATAGGAGACAACAATAGATTGTACCAAAGAATCCGAGTATTTAAAATGACCAAAATTCTAAAGAATTTTTTTGAGGGGCCAAAAATGAAAGTTTGTATATTTAGAAGGACCAAAAATATATTCGACCTTAATAATAATAATAATAATAATAATAATAATAATAATAATAATAATAATAATAATAATAATAATAATAATAAAGAGAACCACTTCTTAATTAGCATAAGAGAAAAATTAACAGACATGCATTTAATTAACTTTGAGTGAAAGTGATACAAGATCAAAGGGGTACTCTTCAATCTTCACCATGACTCTCATCTCAATGAACATAACATAACAAAGAAATGGACTAAGGGTACCAGATTATTTATTTCAACATTACTAATTTTCTAGTTCCCTTTTTTGCACACTGAGGTCATTAAGGACCTCATATAACATTCATCTCATCAGCCTGGTTCTCCTCCACAACAACAGCCTTGTTGGGTTCCTCAGCACTGTTGGTTGATTTCTCAGAATCCACATGACCAACCACCACAATCTTCACGTCAAGCTTCTCATAACCCATTGCACCTTAGATTCAAATTTACAACACCTGCATGCCCAAATAAAACAAATTAAATTATGCACTCCAAACAAATTTGTTCAATTTTTTTTTATTAGTTGTTGAAAATGATATGTTATAAAACATCTAATATATTTTTTTTTTTGCACAATTGATACAAAACATTAAATAATTAAAAATAAATAGCAGTAACACAAAAATGATGTACTATAAGATTAGTAAGGGATATAACCTAATTTAAGTATGTAGACTTGTGAAGAAAAATGGAATAATTAAGTGATGAGAAGAGGAAATGGGTGAAGTTTATTTATAGTCCATCTCTCGTAATGTATTTACAAATGTACCCTTCATTGTATTTCCTATTTCCCATTGTACCCATATGATTTCATGTTTGGATGCTTTTTTCAACGTTTTCATAAAATTTTAGTTAAATAAAATATGTTCAGGTGAACTGAAGTAAACACTTTAACACACTGAGTTTCATTAACATGAGATCTTTTGTTAGGCAATGCTGCAAATTTTGAAAAACGATAAAGATGACATCACGATGATTGCACAAATAAATTTTGAAAAATGTGTATATAGATTAAGCTTTAGGATACTTTGAAATTTTCGATCAATAATATTTTACGTAATAAATTTTCTCAGTTTCTTTCATGCATTAGAAAAAACAATACATGATTTAGAAACATTTTGGTAAAATTTGACTCGTGAAAGCATGAATTTTGGTTGGTTTGAGATCTTGTCGGACTGTTCCTTGACAAGAGTAAGGAGCTTTATGGAACTGTGCCTCCAATTTATAGGGCCCCCAAATATTTGTAGGGATAAGGGTATAATTGTTGGGGTGTAGGATAAAAAAAAACGTTTTTACTTACGACAAAATTTGTCACTAAATGTCATTTTTTCGTTGATAAATGTATATTTGTCTATAGATAAAAGTCATGTTTGAACCAATGTTAATATATTTAACTACAACTTAATTATTTATCACTATTAGTGGTGTTGGATTTTTTTTAATTTTTTTTAACGAAAATTATCAAAATTACAACCGGACCTCTAAATTGTTAGGAACGGCCCTGGATCTTGGAGTTGTTTTTCTCTTAGAGCATCTCCAATGGAGGGTCCTTACTTAACAAGGACCACTCCCCGTTAAGGACCCTCCAATGGAGGAAGAAAAAATGAGTCCCCATTAAGGAACAAACGACTATATAAGGACTCTCTCTCCTGAATAACTATCGGGTCACACGTTTAAAAAAGTAATAAAATGTGTACTACTAGGTCCCACTTGCATAAAAAAGTAATAAAATGTGTACTACTTGGTCCCACTTGGAAAAAGAAGTAACAGGTAAATTATTTTTATTTAATGATGTAAAGATAGTGGAACATATTTAAGTACTTTTCATTGAAGTCATTATTAGTGTATTATTGTCACTGGAGTTATTGAGTCCTTAATATGTACTTTTATTAAAAAAGTATAAATAAGTGATGTGTCACGTGATGTCCATTTAAAGAGTCCTTGTTAGGGAACTACCATTGAGGATGCTCTTAAGGTCAAGGATCTGATTCTCTCTTATGTCAATTTGATAGTCAAATCCAAATGAAACACCCGCAAATAGACAATGAAATTTATTATTTTGGATTAGTTGGTTTTTAGATTAGATATCGAATCTTTTAAAAAATAACAATGTTTAAAGTTCAAACATCGTAAAGAAAACGTGATGGAATGTTAAATAAAAAATATAACATCTAAAATATAATAAAAAAAAGTTACTCAACTTGCTGTTTCAATTTCACTAACTTTTAATAATTTTTGTCAAGGGAGTTTTTTTTTAATGCATCTTATAATAATTAATTTTTTTGAAAGATCTTATTTTGGTCAAGTAGCCTAACTGCTAAACAACTTTACCTTAAAGATGAATAATTAGAGTGTTTGGAGTTTCAACCCATAACTGTACATATTATGCATTATCTTTTACCAATTGACCTAAGTTTACACGGACTTTGAAAAAATCTTTTAATAGTTAATTATGAGTATCACATACGCAACTTGTCCTTTCCTCTTCTCTTCAAGGTCTCATATTCGATTCTCTCTGGTGCCAATTTAAGGGGGTTAGTTTAGCTTCTTTAGAAAATTTCACCCATAATTTTAACCTAACCCTAATGGTTAATTTTACTCTAATACCCCTGTTTAATTATTAACCCTATTTTTTCCTTCTCAACAAAATCACACTTAATCTCCTATTTTTTTGAACAAAACAAATCTGTCTTATCTCTTATTTATTAAAGTTAACCCGGAAGCAAATGTTTGCCCTAATTTTAACCTAACCCTAATGGTTAATTTTACTCTAATACCACTGTTTAATTATTAACCCTATTTTTTCCTTCTCAATAAAATCACACTTAATCTCCTATTTTTTTGAACAAAACAAATCTGTCTTATCTCTTATTTATTAAAGTTAACCCGGAAGCAAATGTTTGTCCTAATTTTAACCTAACCCTAATGGTTAATTTTACTCTAATACCCCTGTTTAACTATTAACCCTATTTTTTCCTTCTCAACAAAATCACACCTAATCTTTTTTTTTTTTTAAATGTTCTCAACACATCA
>Ga0315913_1001298_pt1 | contig 27082 bp, 12 predicted proteins | sample MpolsnodulesMG_FD_207736 | JGI IMG/M metagenome (GOLD analysis project Ga0315913, IMG submission 207736) | Medicago polymorpha root nodule microbial communities from Los Angeles, California, United States - small nodules | ecosystem: Host-associated > Plants > Roots > Nodule | place: USA...
CAACCCTAGAGACCCTCCCTACAAAGGTACTCAACTCTCAAGTTCCCCCCTTTGTGAACCCTAGGCCTCTAGCTTCAGCTCTCCTTCAAAAATGCTGCAGAACCCACTTAAATACTAGTCACAGCAGTCCAAAATCGCTTCACGATTTTGACCAACCGTGCCGCGATTTCATCTGGGTAACCGTTGTGACTAGTCCCTTTCAGGGAAACTTGGTGACGAAGCAGTCGAATCGTGTCACGATTTCCCAAATCGTGTCACGATTTTCCATCTTGCTCCCAGCCAATCAAATCGTGTCACGGTGCCTGAAATCGTGACGCGATTTTAGGTTTCCTGCAAATCCAATTTGAAGCCAATATACAACACAGCTTATAGCTTATATAAAAATATTTTCACTTTATCATTTGTTATAGAAATAGCTTATCTTGCTGCCTTTTTCCTCGGCCCACAGTGACAAAATGGAGGACTGGTACGCAAGAAAGGACTCACTGAACCGAGATCACTAACTAAATACTAATATAATAGTAATATTATAGAATAGAAAATACTAATGCAATAGTAATAGAACTGTCTTTTCTGTATACTCTCTCTGGTTCCGTTGCTATCACACTAACCAGTCAATTTTAGATTCAGTTGGGGATTTTATTTAGTGGGTATTGGGAAGGAATTGGAATGTAATAATATTGATTCATAGAGATCCAGAAGAAAAAGAACAATCTTCTACTTTGAGAATAATAAAAAAAGAAAAGTGTTCAATTGGAACATGAAAAGTGACTGACTGAATTAGTTCTCGTTATTTTTCGGGAAGGAGTGGAGATTATCAAACGAGGAAGAGGATCCAATTATTTTGAAAAAATTGAACGAGGAGCCGTATGCGGTGAAAATCTCATGTAGTTCTGTAGAGTGGCAGTAAGGATGACTTATCTGTCAACTTTTCCACTATTACCCCTAAAAAACCAAACTTTGCCCTACGGAAAGTTGCCAGAGTAAGTACTTACATAATAAGCAAGTATGCTCTAAGCGCTTAAGTAATGTTAATTTAAACAAGAATTGAGCTAAAACTTCTTTACCAACATAGAAAACACGTAAGCATAAAAACAAAGCAAAGGAGGGTTAAGAGACACACGAACCTGAAGCATGGCAACACAAGTAAATCAATTTTTTTCTATAATATTCAATATTGTACCTTATCATCTTGTGATTTTTTTCAATGAGAACACTCACATGTTTACACTCCTATTTTAAAGAGGTGGAATTCTAACTATAGAGGTGTATATCGATGCTGGCTATGCAAGGTCAGCGAGCGATAAAATATCTACTTCTGTCGATTGTAACTTCTTGTGTAAAAACCTTGTTGCGTGGAGGAGTATGAAACAAATTAAAGTGTAGTGGCTTGATCAAATGCCGAGGGAGAATTTAGAGCTATGACACAAGGAAGTTGTGAGCTGTTAAGGATGGAACTTGTACTAGAAGATTTGAAGATATAATGTGAAGGTTGTGTGAAGATGTTTTGTGACACTAAATTGGCTACCATTTTTGCTCATGATCATTGAAATATATTAAAACCTTTTTCTACACTTCAAAATAAAAATTAAAGGAAATGAAAACTAAAATAAAATGTAAATTTAGCAAGCACAAAAACTGGGCTAAGCAAATTACAGAAGCCAACTAATAGATAGCAGAAAATGGTGGATGTAATTAATAACGTTTTGTATCATCCATAGCAACAACAATAAGTAAGATGAAGTTGTCTTGTTTATGGTATAGACTCCAAAAAGACATTACTTAACAAGTTTTGTAATTCCCACTTTTTAAACCTGTCAAATACATTTTTTATTTACAAACCAAATGAGTTTAAATACTTTTGTTTTTATAATTCCAAGTACACAGCATGGAATCTAGCTAGAGTTTATACAGGAAGGAACTCCAATACTTCTGGTATCGAAATACTAAGGCTACGTGGTCCGAATTTTTTAGGTATTAAAAGTTATTTGAAAGCTAAAGGTAACAACAAGAACTTTGAAAATAAAGTTAAAGTTGTGTGGTAAATATATTATTATTTTTAGATCAAAGGTCATCCTAAAGCTATAAGTTGTTAGATAAATACCTCAAAAAAGTTGTTTAATAAAATATTTTTTAACTTCAATTTTATTATTTGTATTAAATATTTAAAATATGAAATCAAATTGTTTAAAACATTGATTAACTAAAATACAAATTGTTTTATAGTATAAAGTAAATATCGAAATTCATAAATTATTGTATTTAAAATATTGGTGGAATTATGTAAGTAAGTTACAATTGTGAAGTTTGAATAGATATAGAGGAAGGGATGTTTTAACATATTTATAATATACTATTTTCTAATCTATTATCGTATTTATCGAAATCACAAAAAAAGAACGTAAGTCGCTCAGTAATTAAAACCCGGTCTCAAGGTCCTTCAATTCTGGGTGCTCAATGAAGATCTTTCGTGGAATGGGTTCCTCGTTTATTTTTGTATATTCTCTTCAAATTTGGGGGACATATCTATTTTTGAGGCTGAATTGCTTGGATTCCCTATTGCTAGGGAATTTGTTGCGCGTAATCACCGGAGGTCGCTTTGGATTGAGGGAGATTCTTCTAGCGCCCTTCTTGCGTTTAAGAAACCTGAATTGGTGCCTTGTATCTGGCGAAATAGATGACATAATTGCTTCACTTTGGGTCTTCAAGTCTTTCTTCTCATATTTTTGGTGGGATGCTTTGCCTGATTTTATCAGGGAAGATTTCTTTAGGGACAAATATGGCGTGCCAAATTATCGTTTTCCATAATTTTAGTTGATTTTTATCTTTTCTTTCTCCCTTGTTTTATAGAGGGTTTTGGTTTAGTCCCCCATCTCTTGTACATATTTTCCCTTTTTTTATAATAATATTTAGGCTTAAATGCACTTTTCACCCCTATGTTTCAAAAAGTTGCGATTTTGGTCCCCTTTAAAAAAAATGGATATTTTGACCCCCTAACTTTTGGTCCTCTTTTGATTAGCTGGTTTTGATGGAGATTATGACAATTTCTCAGTCTCTGATGGTGTAAACTGGCATGGGGATAGAAGGATGTTGATAAGTGAAGTTCAAATTTACATGGTGTAACTTTTGGCCCTCCTAAAGAAGGATCCACTTATCAGTTTGGACACCATGCAAGTTTGGACTCCACTTATCAGCATTCTTCTATCCCCATGCTAGTTTACACCACCAAAGACTGAAAAATTGGCATAAAATCAGCTAATCAAAAGAGGTCCAAAAGTTAGGGGGTCAAAATATCCATTTTTTTAAAGGAGGACAAAATCGCAACTTTTTGAAACATAGGGGGTGAAAAGTGCATTTAAACCTAATATTTATTAGTGAGTGGCAGAGGATGGGAGTTTCTTGGGGGTGCCGACCTGGCCAGGATGTCTAAGCTTTTCCTTGATGTCTTCCTCACTCTTTGTTCGGTAAAAAACTATTTTATAACAACTATTTCATTGATTTTATGATTAACGTCTTCTTTATCATTATATTTTTGTATTTCTGAATGCAAATTACATTATAAATACGTTTTGACGCATGACCCGTGCTGAGCACAAGTTTTTTTTTTTGATCAAGCAAGAAATGAATTAAACATCAGGAGTGGCCTGAACCATACCCAAGAAGTTACTCAAAAACAAGCCTCTGAAAGGGCTGTTCACTCATGTCTCTAGCTAGAAGAGGAAAAATAAATCTAGGTGGGGAGTCGCACCACTGAGAGGCAAAAGGAGTTAAGCTTTGTCCATGAAGGGCCAAGGCATTGGCAACTTGATTGCCTTCCCTATGAATGTGTGTGCATATACAAGTAAGACGAGACAGCTGCGAGACTTTAAAGTCTGTCATTGAATTATTACCTGCACCAGAGGTTTGCAAATAGCTGGTATGAACTTCTGCCACAATCTTGTGAATAAGGTTATAAATGGAGTTTTCTATAGATTGGAAGCATCAGCTATTTCTTTCGATCCAAATGGCCCAAAGAATTGAAGGATAGCAGAAATAATGACCTCTTGAGTACAAGTTTGTTGATAGTTGTGGATTGAAAAAAGACTTGGGTGCGTTTGTTTCAAGTTTACTAAACTTATTCTTAAGAATGTTATTCCTGAAAATAAAAAGAAGCGAGTTTTATTCGAGGGCATTTTAAAAAAGATATTTGGTTAATATTTATTTATTCCCAATAACTATTATAATAGAAACGTTAATGGGTAATTACACACTAATTTATTTCTATTTTCATGGGAACTTTTATTCCCACCATTTTCTATGGAAATATTTTTCTTTCCCAAGAATATTTTATACACAAGAATAAAATTTAATAAATTTGTAATAAATTTCTATCTTTTTATTTATGAGAATATACAAATATAACTTGAAACAAACACACATTATTGTTTGATAGATTTTTTTTTTTTAATTAAAAGGAAGTTGGATGCATAAGAGGGTGACACGTCTAAATTCAATTTCAACGAATATATATATATAGACACACTATTAGATAAATTAAAGGGTCTTGTTAACGAGTGTCTCCGGGACACTCTTTAAACATATTAAATTAAATTATCCCTTAAAAATATCAAAGTTTTCGATTTACAATGCACTGATTACACAAATTTTATTTAAGGTACTTAAGTAGTGCTCGGAAAATCATCAATTTCAACGAAAATGTCACAAGTATTTTCCCAATTCTTTATGAAAGACAATATGTCCATTAGAAACTCAAGGCGAATATTCCAAAGAAAACTTATCCAACCGACGGAGTAATCAGTGAAGTAGGATGCTTTGTATAATCATTGACTTGATTAAAATTCATCAAAACAACAATGTATTCCACCTCTGATCATGCATGGATGTACGACGTGTTCATAAGTTTTAGAGGGAATGATACTCGCAACAACTTCGTTTCTCATCTCTATGCTACACTCATACACTCGGGAATCCGCACTTTTATCGACAATGAAGAGCTTAGAAAGGGAAAAGAGCTGGGACCAGAACTTGAGAGAGCAATAGAAGGGTCTACAATATCTATTGTTGTTCTCTCACAGTATTATGCAGATTCTAAATGGTGTCTTAACGAACTTGTACATATCATGGATTGCCACAAAATTAATGGCCAGTTGGTTATACCTATATTCTACCATGTTGACCCATCGGATGTCCGTAACTTGAGAGGTGCTTTTGGAGAAGGCTTCTATTTTTCTGCCAATAAAATATTCTCACATTTTGGGGTACAAAGAGAAGAAGTTCTCGTGCCCAAGTGGAAGAGGGCACTCACCCAAGTTGTAGATCTATCCGGTTGGGATGCCAACAATTTCAGGTAATCAATACTTACTTATATTTGAGAATAAACCCAATTTTTATTGAAATTATTTCATAATTTATGCTCATTCCCTGTCTTTATAAACTATTATTATTACTATTACCCAAGGAGTGAAGGTGAACTAGTGAAGCAGATTGTTGAGGACATTTTGAAAAAACTAGATACCTCATTGTTGTCTATTACTGAGTTTCCGATTGGATTGGATTCCCACGTGCAAAAGATTACCAAGTCTATTGATGATCAATCATGCAAAGTCTGTGTGATAGGGATATGGGGAATGGGTGGAATCGGGAAAACAACCACTGCCAAAGCTATCTACAATCAAATCCATCGTAAATTCAAGGGTAGAACAAGTTTCATTGAAAGTATTCGAGAAGTTTGTGATAATAATAGTAAAGGGATTATTCATTTACAACAACAACTTCTTTCAGATCTACTGAAAATAAAGGACAAGATACATAGCGTTGCATTGGGGATAACAAAGATCGAGAAAAGACTTCGTGGACAAAGGGTTTTGGTCGTACTCGATGATGTGACCAATTCTGAGCAATTAAAAGCCCTGTGTGCAAACCCCAAGTTGTTCAGGTCGGGAAGTGTATTGATTATTACAACTAGAGATTTACGTCTTCTCAATTCACTTAAGGTTGACGATGTCTTCACAATGATGGAAATGGACACAAACCAGTCCCTTGAGCTTTTCAGCTGGCATGCTTTCAGGCAACCAAGTCCTAGGAAAGGTTTTAGTGATCTCTCTAGAAATGTAGTTGCTTATTGCGGAGGATTACCACTTGCTCTTGAAGTCCTTGGATCTTATTTATCTGACAGGACAAAACAGGAATGGAGAAGTGCACTATCAAAGTTAGAGAAAATTCCAAACAATCAAGTACAGCAGAAACTGAGAATCAGCTACAATGGTTTAGAAGATCATACATTAAAGGATATATTTCTTGACATATGTTGTTTCTTCATTGGAAAGAACAGAGCTGATGTTACAGAGATACTTAATGGTTGTGGACTTCATGCTGATATTGGAATATCTGTCCTCATCGAGCGCAGCCTCATAAAAGTTGAAAAGAATAACAAGCTCCGAGTTCATGATTTACTACGAGACATGGGAAGAGCAATTGTTGGCGAAAGTTCAGAAAAAGAGCCTGCAAAGCATACTCGATTGTGGTTTCATGAAGATGTGCTGGATGTTTTGTCAAAAAATACTGTAAGAACTTTTGAGCATCCTCTATAATCTAATCAAGATCATAGGACTGTTTGTTTCTCGACTAGTTTTGTTCTTCATAACTGTTGGCTGAAATTGTTTGTTGTATGATTTACATTCTTGTGTTCATTATAAATGTTCTTAGGCTGCTGCACCTGTGCAGTTATGTATGTATTACTTTCTAGCTATGAACCACCAACACATACACAACATTTTACAATAACACGTCGACAACGGTAACAAATTGACAAAAAAGAAATAATCGAATATAGTCACATGTGTCAGTATATTGTCTAACATTTACATGTGTCGGATACAAGACACGACCTCAATACGAAGTGTCGGTGCTACCCAAGCTTCTAGCATGCAAGGAAAATGATACAAATTTTCTCTTACTTTTCTCTGCTTTTTTTACTTCACATGCAGGGAACAGACATTGTTGAGGGATTGATTTTGAGGTTGCAAAGAACAACTAGAATTAGATTTGGTACTAATGCTTTCCAGGAGATGAAAAAGTTGAGGCTTTTAAGACTTGATGGTGTTCACCTTATGGGAGATTATGGGTTAATTTCCAAACAACTAAGATGGGTTGATTGGCAACGATCTACCTTCAACTTTATACCGAATGACTTTAATCAGGGAAACCTAGTTGTTTTTGAATTAAAATACAGCAATGTTAAACATGTGTGGCAGGAGACCAAGGTATAATAACATTCTTTTAGGGTGTGTTTGGATTGAGGGTTTAGGAGGGGAAGGGAGGGGAGGGTTTGATTTTCATTTTTAAATTACAGACACTATGAGATATTTTTTAAAAAGTTACAATATTAACATGATAAACAGTCATATAATACTTCAATCACACTTAGTTTATTTTAGAAAAATATATTATATAGTCCGTAAATCAAACCCTCCCCTCCCTTCCCCTCCTAAACCCTCAATCCAAACACACCCTTAAAACTCAAAGGTTGAAGACATTATAATCTATTTCTACCTCTTCATTTCCATTTTTCTTCTCTTAAGTTTCTTTTAAACAATTTTTTCTTGTAGTTGTTGGAGAAGCTAAAAGTTCTCAATCTCAGTCATTCCAAGTATTTGAAAAGCACCCCTGACTTTTCAAAATTACCAAATCTAGAAAAACTCATTATGAAGGATTGTCCAAGCTTGTCCGAGGTACACTCGTCCATTGGTGATCTCAAGAATATCCTTCTGATAAATTTGAGGGACTGTATAAGTCTTGCCAATCTCCCAAGAGAGATCTATCAATTGATATCAGTGAAAACTCTTATTCTTTCTGGTTGTTCAAAGATTGACAAATTGGAAGAAGATATATTGCAAATGGAATCCTTGACAACTCTAATTGCAGCAAATACTGGTGTCAAACAAGTACCTTTTTCGATTGTTAGATCAAAAAGCATTGGATATATATCTCTATGTGGATATGAAGGATTATCATGTGATGTTTTTCCTTCTCTCATCAGGTCGTGGATGTCACCAACCAGAAATTCCCTATCTTGTATTTCTCCGTTTGGAGTAAATTCATTGTCTCTAGTTTTCTTGGATGTAGAGAGTAGTAGTATGGACTATCAATCACCAATTCTTAGCATCCTTTCAAAAGTTAGATGTGTTTGGGTCCAATGCCACTCAGAGATTCAACTAACTCAAGAGTTAAAAAAATTTGTTGATGATCTATATGATGTGAATTTTACTGAGTTGGAAACAACATTACATGGAGCACAAATCTCAAATCTTTCCTTGAGATCACTTTTAATTGGAATGGGAAGTTCCCAAATAGTCATGGATACTCTTGGGAAAAGCTTATCGCAGGTTCCTTCTCTATCCTTTCACCTTTACTATATTTGTTATTAGTTAAGAGAACATGAAATGATTTTCTTTTTTCTTTATTTCATGAAATGGTAGTATAAAAGTTTGTGAAAGTGATAAGAAATTTATTCAGGTACATATTAGATAAACTAACTAATACATTCTAACAAGAATAAAAAGCTACAATCTAACAAAAACTAGGTAACTAAATTGATTTTAGAGATATCGAGCTTTAAAAGCTTAGTATCTGTTGTTTATTTTCTCTCTACATTAGTCGGAATCCATAACGGTATGCTAAATGTTTCTATAATGTAACCCTATTCATTTTTTTTTTGAAGAAGCTAAACTAACATGTAACCCTATTCATGAAGAGTGATTTACTTGCTAGTTGCTAGAATCGACTGTGTGTGAAACCGAAACAAATTATTTTACATAATTGACAACAGTACTGTTAATGCATTGAAGAGAAAGTAACTGACTGGAATAATTTTATTTTCTAAAATGTTTATAAGATCATTGTGCTGAGAGAGAGAACTTGTAGACAAACATGTCTCTGATTAGGTTGTTACTGTGAATGCTTTCTGGTTGGAAAGAGGAAAGAAACTATATTGCCTGGTTTCATTGGATCAGTTTCCTTGTATATATTTTTTCTGATTAGTACACTATTTTGACACAGTAAATGGCATAAAATGTCCATTTGCATAGCATAAGTAAAAATTGCATAAATAACTACACCTATTTTCATGATACAGGGATTAGCAACCAATTCTAGTGATCCTTTCCTTCCGGGTGACAATTATCCTTCATGGTTAGCCTATAAATGCGAAGGACCTTCAGTAATTTTCCAAGTGCCTGAGGATAGTATTTCTTGCATGAAGGGATTAACGGTGTGTGTTTTTTATTTGTCAACACCTCAAAATCTGGCAAGTGAATGTCTCACTAGTGTCTTAATCATTAATTACACAAAACTCACCATCCAGATTTACAAGCGTGACACAATAATGTACTTTAATGATGAAGATTGGCAAGGGGTAGCGTCAAATTTAGAAGTTGGTGACAATGTGGAGATTTTTGTAGCTATTGGGCATGGATTAACTGTTAAGGAGACGGCTGTCTATTTAGTATATGACCAGTCAAATGCTATGGAAATTGAGCCATCAAATATTATGGAAATTGAGCCATTACATGAAGTGGAAATGCAACCATCACCTAATGCGAAAACAAATGCTGAAGAGGACGTGCAGCCATCACTTGATGTGAAAATGGAACCATCGCTTGTGATCAAGAATGAACACTTCAAGAATGAACCAGTACCAAAGCCAAATAGTAATTTTTTTACAAGACTTGCAAAGAGAGTGGGAGAATGTTTCTGCTTGAACCAGAATTGAGATCTCAGCAATTTTTTATTGGCCACGCCGGTTGTCCTAACATGGAATTTTCCTTGTATGTGTTTTGTAAAAAATTTCAGGGAGGAAGGATTGACAATGCTTGGGTATTAGTGTGATTGACTGCAGGATCCTGATTTTCTTCTCTCCTCTGTTCTTGGATGTCATCCACAATGAATCCCATGTCATGTATTCACTCATTTTAATTTGGAGTATGTCGTCGTCATCTGTACCACTACTTGGTAGCCTTGACAAACTTCAAAGTTTTTGGCTGCAATGTGACACAGAATCAACATTATATGCATTAGTGTCACGAATGTTAGAGAAGTCATCGAGGTATCTTTTTATTGGAATATGACGCTCTCAGCAAGTCCTCGATGCTATTAGCAAGAGAGTATCAAAGGTTACATTCCATTTGCCTCCTTGTCTGAAAATATGACTTCTGATGCTATTGGAATGGGCTGTCCTCGATGCTATTTTGCACGTTTGAACATCAGTGTGCTTTGGTGAATTGGGTCATTTGGTTCTTGATTCTGAAAGTGTGACTCATTTGTTGTGTTTCCTTCCGTCTATGGATTGTTCTTGTTTTTCATTTTTGTTAATACTGGCAGCATGTGTTGGATCAAGGTTATATTCTCAGTATAGTCGGTGGCGGTTAATGTGTATCATTTGAATAATTTTCATACTATGTGTATCATTGTTTTTATTTCCATATTTGTTTTTGTAATTTTTCTTTTACTCCTGTCTTCCTCACAATGTGAAACTATGGAGAAGATGGAATAACAGGAAAGAAATAAGAACAGTGGTTTTAAGTTTTAAATCATTTGAAATGCTTGGAGAAATGACCATGCAACAAGCAAAAGGATAATTAACTTAGTGCTACTTTTGTAAACACAACTGTATAAGTAGTTCAAAACATTGATTTTAAAGGAGAGGAGGGGGAAACATAACATACTCTATTTCAATTTAACAAGATAGAAAATGTGAAGCTAGGTACTAGTGGACACATGAAAGTGGTCCCAAATACTTGATATGAAAAACCAAAAGATCACAAGGGTAATTTGTCTGGATTTCATATATTCACTTAATGGCAAAACTAGAATCAAACATACAAGGAGGACCCATTTAGACACTGGAAACTTTAGGTAACTTAATTTGGCATGCACTTGACCTGACATTGACAGCTACACAAAACAAGGCATGCTTTAGCAGCCTTTTATATTGATGGACTAGAAACTGGAATTTCTTTTGGTCCTTTCAAGCCTAAATAAATTATGCATATCAAACTGCATTTGTATTTTATAACAAATTCTGTTTTTCTAATAACAGCATACCAGTTTACAACTGATGTGTTGAACAAAAATAAGAGTCTAGAAAATATGTTAAACTTGAAAGTATGCTTAACTTACTGAACAAGAAAGGGTATGTTTAACTTTGTACAGTCTATTACTTTGAAATAATATACAAAAGAAACAAAATATCAAAGGATATGTAAATTTATGCACCACAATAACTGAGTCAACTGACCCATGCAAACTGCATAAATCAAATAATATGCAAGAGAAATGGAGGATGTAATATCTTAGTATATAATTCACAGCACAACGTAAGCTGAAATTATCCCATTTATGGTATACACACCAAAAGGATCTTGCTTAACAAGTTTTGTGACTTCCACTTTTTAAGCCTTTTAAATAATTAATTTAGTTTACAAACCAAATCAGTTTATTTTTTATATTTTTTTATAATTCCAAGTACAATGACAAGGAGCCAAGAGTTTAAATAGGAAGGAACTTCCAATAACGTAAGTGTCTATATACTAAGTTACATTCGTCTAAAATTAGTTGTTTGCTCGCAACTTCAATAATCTAGTGTTGTTCGAAGTCGAAACATGAATACTCAATCGATTTTAAAAGCTAAAATCAATTTGAACTAGAAAGAACTTCGGATGACTTGTATTAATTTGATTTCAATCTTTAACTTTCTTATATACAGTTATACATTGTGCATACATGTAACCAATTGATATGCTTATGTTACAGAATCAGTGCCATGATTTCCTCTTGTCATAAAGATTGGAATGGCAATATATAGCCTCAAAGAATAACTTGAATCTTAGCCAAAATACAATTAGTTGTTGGCCTTGTCATAGCTTCTTGGAAAAGGAATAACATCCCTAACATTGCTAAGTCCAGTTGTAAAAAGGACCATAAGGTCAAACCTTAGAGTGAACCCGGATCGCTTAACCGTTCCATTTCGACAAAGATCTAAGTACCATTCATACTTCTCTCGCGGAAAACCCAACTCAGTAATTCTGCCATATAGTACATAAACAAAATCAGGTTTTTTCATATTTTACCAAGGAAATAGGTACATTTAACAGTTCGGATACAAATTGATACATATAACAAGAAATACAGTTTTTATCATGAGTTTACTTAAAAGGATCATCAATTATTTGGTCATGGAAATCAGACGGTTGCAAGTGCAGTAAGAAGACAATAATGAACTAAGGGATAGTAAACAAGAAGTACCTCGAGTTTATCACAGTAAGCCGCTCCTCATTTTGGCTGCCAGAAATTATAGTTCCAACCTGAAAAGATTATACGAAATATTAATCGATTCTCACAAATATTACCTCAATGGCAGTCACTTTTGGCCATACCTTTGGGACAACAAGATCAAATGCAGCTACAGTTTTATCATCATTAACACGAACATAGAATGGTTTAGCTTCTTTTGGATAACTGTGAATTATAACTGGCTTTTTGTAGATGGCATCAGCTAGATAGCTGCAATGACACAGACATAACAGTAAGTAATAAAAGTGGTGAAGGCAATACTTCTACTGTGTTAAAAATCAACAAATCCAGAATATGAGGATAATATCGACATACCTTAGGTGATCTGAAGTGAGTCTAAGACCTGAATCAAACTTTGTTTCAGATTTCTTATCTTCAGCCTATGAGGAGAACCAGTAACGCCAACAAACAAATATATTTGTTATCTTTGAGATGAAAAGTAAATCACGTGGTAAAAATCAATTCAACAACATTTGGTGATAAGTATACATACCTTTCTAAGAACATCTAAAGCTTCATTATAGGAAATTATTTCAGGGGAACCTGATATAATCTGCCGAAGACGATCAATGCAAGTATGGTCAATTCTTTTGGCAACAAACTTCATATCTTCAGAGCAATTTTCCAAAACCCACTCACAGAGGTACTTGAACAAGTCATTAGCACAGTTCATGGAGTCCTGTAAGTATCACAATGTACATACAACATGCAGTTAACTGATAGAAAAACCCATCCGAACCGAATAGAAGAAAGATTTGTCATGAAACTGAAACAAATGTTACAAGTCTTGACTAAATGGAGATAGTTGTTGTGTGATGATAGTTTGAGTAACTTATGTAAAGTAACTTTACAAAAGAAGTGATACCTTTAATTCAGCAAAAGCCAATTCAGCTTCAACCATCCACATTTCTGCAGCATGTTTTGCAGAATCTGTTTTATCTGCATGAAATCTAGGTCCAAACGAATACACATTCCCAAGAGCACATGCATAACTTTCCAGATGTAAGCGACCAGAGACGGTCAAATAAGTTTGGGAAGAGAAAAAATCTTCGGAGGTGTCTAATTTTTCATCCTTTAATGAAGTTCCTAATTTTTTCTTTTCTCTCACTTCCAATTGTGATGCAAGTTCATTAGTTTTCTTCAGATCTTGAATTGCTGCAGCCAGTGCTTCCCTATTGCTTTCGCTTCTTTTCAAAGTTTCAACTAATTTGCTTTTCTCTTTGGCAGCTTCCTTCACAATTTCAAGGCTAACACCTTCAGTCTCATAAATTGTACTCAGCTTCTCCTTGACAGCTTTCTGATTCACGGTAGTTGTAACCTGGAACATGTTGCCAAATCCTTCGCAGTCTGTGGTGGTTATAGTGGGTACTTGCACGTCGAAAAATGCATGTTCCTTGAAAAATGAGTGGGTTGCAAAACATAGAGCACTGCGAACTCGCATGACAGTTGCTACCTAATATATGAGCCAAGCATCACTTAGTAAAAATAATAACATATCAAGGATAAACTTTTCTAATTTCATCATAAAAATATGGGGGTAAGGTTTAAGGTCAAGAAGAACAGAAACATGAAAAAGTGGTGTATCAGAAAATCTAATGTGTAATGTAAACCATGAAAACATTCAGGTTCTGGCTACAGCAAAAGATAATAAGATATAGCGAATGAGAAAATATCAAATTGATATATAATTTCACCGTAGTTGTTCGAGGCCGAAAATGGGAGAAATCTCTTAACGCATCCAGTGGAACTCGTTTCTTTGATAATGGATACTTGCCAATGTCTACTGTCCCAATGTGAAGAACTTTGTCAGCCTTTAACTGAATAGCGTGTTTCCCTTCAGTTGCTGGTCGTTCTAGCAGACCTTCAACTAATATACAAGTTCCGGTAGGCAAAAGATGGCTAGGGGTAGCTATTGAAGAATCCACCACAACCTACAAAATATCATATTACATTATAAAAAAATCATAAACAAAAAAATCACACATTTAAATTTATGCCACACTTTAATATATATTGGCAAATTTATTTTTCAACAATCATGGTAGCAATATATCACATCATTTATAACTTCTAGTCATTTTAAGAAAACAAATGATAATTTTGACAAAGTTAATAATCATTACAGGTTTTTGTAATCTCATATATGATATGTCTAATCTTTTTTTTTTTTTTTTTAAGAATATTCAAATTTACAAAAACTAAAATATAAAATTACTTGATGGCCACGTTACTAATTTTTTAAGAATGTTTGGGAAAGATTATGAAAGCAGCCCATGACATGGCAATAAACTATTTTCAGCTTATTTCCATAAGCTCGTCAAAATAACTTGTGGACCTATCTGGATTGACTTATTTGAGTTTGTCTTCTATCATAAACATTTGCAAGACTGTTTGGTAGAGCTTATGAAAAAGACTTAAGACATGTTCATAAGTTGTTTTTAGCTTATTTTATAAGCTCTCCGGAATAGATTTTGAAAACAACTTATAACTTATACGAAAACAACAATTTGACTTAAGGAAAGTAAAGGAAATACGAACCTGAAGCGTGGCAACAGATGAACCGTCGGTGATAAGTAGATAAACGGTGGAAGATTTGGGATGTAAAGTCCTAGGAATCGGAGTATCACGCAATTTCTTGCGAGACACGTAACTGCTTCCACCTAAAACTTCCATTATATTACGAATCAAAGGAATCCTAGACTGAAGAATCTCCACACATGACACGTCTTTCGCCGGCGTCGTTTCATCGTCGGCCGTCAATGACACCGGCGGAGGTGGAGAAGATTTCTCGACTTCCTTGGATGACTTCACCCATCCGCCCACAACCACTCTCTGTCCTATAAACTCCGAACCACCGTCGGTTCGGTCTAGAAAAAGTGTTTTTAATTGAACCCGGTTTGAGTATTTAAAAGGAGTCAAAAGACTCAAGTGTTGAGAATTGGGTTCTACTGAACCGGGTTCTTGAGTTTGGGTTTTGGTTTGGTTTTCTTTTGCCATGTTTTGAACCGAATATTATAATTAAAAGTGAGAGAGAGAAAAAAGCACTTTTGTGTTTGTGTTTGTTTTTGTGTTGGAAGAGAATTGAAGAGGAACATGTTTGTTCCATGTGATATATACAACAGTAAAGACAAGAAGATATGAGAAAGATGCTTTGCTTGGAATGAGAAAATGAAGATTGGAGGAGAAGGAAAGGGATTGTTTGGGAGTTTCTTTTGGATTTTGATTTTTTGGATTAATAAAGAGAAGAGAAATAATGATAATTAAGAGGTATTGTGTTGGGTTTGGTATTCTTTTGTTTTAGGTAATTATTACTTGTTTCTATTGTGTTTGTGTTGGTTCATGTTGCACCAAAATGGGTCACCTACTAAGAAACCCAACTTTGTTGCTCTTATCAATTATCATATGATGATATATGAATATGATGAAGGTAATGGATAAATTAATATTAATGAACTCCACGTTGGATAATCTTTTAATTATCCAACAATTTTGATAGAAACCACACTAATTGGCTTTTGGAATTTACTGATTTGATGAAGTATCTTTACATTAAGCTTTCATTATTCAAATAAATTATGAAACTATTTTTTATTCAGATGTTTAGATTGCAGCTTAAGATTTCCTCCACAAAGTGTTCTTTTTTTTTTCTTCACAAAAAATAGACTTTATTTAAATTTTGGAATAACTAGAGAACAATCAAATTGACTATGAATTGGAATATTCTTCATCCATATTTTGAAGCAAAATACATGCATCAATACACATAATAATCTCAAAAGTTAAAAGTATATTAACAAGTCAAACTCTTAATTCTAACGACCAAACTAAATTATTTCACATATGACAAATGATCAAAAATAATGAAAGATCCTCCGTCTTTAATTAATCAAGTTAAATCACATTTTTTTTCCTTATAATTTGAATCACATCCTTCGATAGCTATTAATTTGTATCTATCATCATTGTATATATTCTTCATTTTTTTTAATATTTAATGGCAGAATTTACACATTTTAAATGTCAAAAAGTGAAGAATCTAGAGTTTAAACTCCAACCCCCGGATAGTATCGCATTTGTAGCTTATACTTACACTAAATCAGTGTATATATTCTATTAATGAAATATTTGATACTTTTGAATCATGTATTACTATTAAATAAAATTTTGAAAATTAATTTTAAATAAATCACTGCAATTGAAACTAAATATACAGATTCGAATATGGGTGTTAACTTTGGAAAAAAATTAAACCGTCATTATATTTTAATATGCCACCATAATTTTAACAACAAAAATTACAATTAGACTGAAATCTCCTAAAGGACATCAACTAAAAGGGTATTATAATGAAATGAACTAAAAAGTGCAAGATGAAGAATATAGAATCAAAGAGCCTTTGTATTATTCTTTTCAAGTGTCCTTTACCATGTAAGATGAATCCTGTCTATATGACACAAAATTGAGTATTACTTTTCTTACCCTATAGAATTCTCGCGCGCTTTATTTTTTTCTTCCAAAAATGCCCTTGAAGTTTCCGGATTTCATAATCCGAAATGGTGTTTTCCTTTGTTAAAGGTTAAAAAAATGAGTTACGAATTTTTCCGGATTTCGTAATCTGGAAACTTCAAAAATAGGTTGCGCTATTTCAACATATTTCAGTGGTATGTGCTTAGTTTTATAGTCTCAAGGCACAAAGTTTAAATTCTCGCGGAGACAATTGTAAAATTGTCATTATTGTACATTAATTGATAAAAACTTGCGAATTTCTTTTTTTTTTAATGTCTATTATTATTTATTTATCTCTTAAAATGTAGTATATTACTTTCTTTTTGACAGATTGTAATGTATTTTACTTAAAATTCTTATCAAAAGACATAACTTCAAAACTTTACTAATCAATCTTCTATTACATACAATTCAACAAGATCCAAGTAATTCATCCATCTCTCAAGCCAAATCCAACTGTCATTCGGTCATACAGTACAGAACCAGAAGAAAGTTTATTCCATATTTTACCAAGGAAACGTGCACGATTATTTAACAGTTTTATGATACAAATTGATACCATAAAGACATACAAATTTATCTAAAATAATAAAAAGAAACTGAAATACTTAAATGTGGGAATCCAACAAATCACTTTCATCACACACAGATATCTACTAATCCATCCACTCAATTCATAATCCTAGCAGTCCACTTTTGGCAACACCTTTTGGCACAAGCAGATCAATTGCAGCTACATAGTTACCATGACACAAACAGAATATCAAGTAACTAAAAGTGGTGAAGGCAATAACTTTGCTCCAGTTAACAATAAGCATAGCCAAAGAGAATCATATGCAAAGTAACAACTTATGGATCAAAAACAAAAAGTCTTGTTATATTTTGCATATTCTAGAATAAATGCAATAGCAAATTAAGACCCCTGACATTTAGAGTATGAACAATCTACAAATAATGGAATCCCATTTACTTTTGAAAATCCAGAAAATTAAACAACATAAACCAAATAAAGTTATCAGTGGTTCTAACAAGATGTAATGTGCATACCTTCATCCCCATTTTAAGATTATGTTTGGGATGTGAGCAATTTTTGGCCATGTTGCACTTGTTTGTGTCTCACATTCTTCAATTAAATCAGGACAATCTGCAATTTGTAGGGTCTGTAATTTGGCAAGGCGAGGCATTCCTTCGGGCAGCGAAGCCAAACATTCACAGTCCAAAAGATTGATACGATGAAGTGATGAGAGGTTGCAAATCCAATCTGGCAATGCCTCTAGATCTTTACAATCCAAAAATGTAATACTTTCCAAGAAAGGAAGACGGTTGGTGTCATTCCTAAACCAAATTCCAATTTCTTGAAATTTTTTATTTAGAACCTTACGAAAACCAAGATGCTTGAGAGAAGTCAGATTTCGCAACCAATCCTCTGGGAGTTTTTTCACATTCAGATCATATCCACCAATGCGCAAGTATTTTAGCATGGAAAGAGGAGGGAATTCAATCGGACACTTTGAACCTACCATGTTTAATGTCGTCTCCAATGCCTCCACTGTAGAAAATTCTAAACTCAATTCCTCAAGTTTTGGAAAAGTAGGCATGTGAGTCAACTCATAACATCCAGAAATATGTAACTCAGAAAGACGAGGAAAGGAGAGATGATATAACTGTGAAGAGTTATTATCATTATTGACACCATCTCTCATTCTCCTCCATCCTGTCAGCTCTCCACATCCGACAAACATGAGTTTCTTCAAAGATGGGAAAAATGACTCAGATGAAAGAGGCTCTTCATAATATATGACTTCCAATTCTTTAAGATGATATACACCAAGTGACTTGAGAAACGGGAGACATTCCATAGGTGAGAGATACTGCAAACCTGGACAATCATGGAGAGAGATTTGAACAATATTTGAGAGTGAAGACCAATTTGAAACGATGACACTCTTATATTGTCCCCCCACACCCAATTTTCCGAATCTAGATGTTCTCTTCTTCTGTTCAGATGGTTTTAAATATTCAATACCAAAATATCTCAAACTAATTAATTTTGAGATATCTTTTGTAGAAAATTCAACTTTACATCTGTGCAATAATAGTGTTTGTAAACAAACAAGATTGCTTATGCATGTCGAAAGACTTTCGACTACTTCACAGTCTCGTAAGTTAAGATATCTCAAATGGCTCAACTTTTCAATTGAATCACACAAATTACTTAAAGAACAATTCATAAGCTTCAAGACACGTAAGTATTTGAATTTTGAAAGGACTAATAATTCCTTTTCATCCAATTTTTCTGAAAAATCAGTCAATAAAATTAAAGTTCGCATCTTGCTCGAACTCAATGACTCCAATAAACCAAAAGCATCCCTTTTCAACATTATATGCATGGGACTTCCTACAAGTCTTTTTGTCTCACTATCCAGGTAACAACAATCATTACCGGCTACTTTCATTGCTAGATCATGTATTAAATCATGCATTTTGAAACTACGTATATCACCATCATCGATTTGAGCATCTTGGAAAAAAGACTTCATCAACAAAATCGTCACAAATTGGTTACCAATGTCTTCCATGCGTTGCTTTTCATCAGAACATTCAAGATAACCTTGTGCCATCCATAGTTGAATCAACTCATCCTTCTCTATTTTCCAATCTTTAGGATATAAAGAGCAATAGGCAAAACATTGCCGTAGTTGAGGAGACAAGTTTTGGTAACTCAGTTTCAACACCGGCATGATGCTTTCTTCGTCTTCACATAATTTCCAGAAGTCACCTTGTAAAACATCAATCCATTCTCTTTCTTCATTTTTTCCCTGCAATAGGCCTCCTAGTGTTCTGATTGCAAGTGGAACACCACTGCACTTTTCTGCTATCTTCTTACCAATTGTTTCAAGAGTTTGGTTTACTCCTTTGGTCTCATCCCCATATGTAATAATGTTCTTCAACAAACTCCAAGATTTCTCTAGAGTCAAACCATTCAAATTATAGGAGACGCTTACACCCATTCTTTCTGCAACAATTTTAGAACGAGTTGTCACTACAACCTTACTGCCTTGAGCACCACACATCAAATAAGTCCTCAATTGAGCCCATTTTTCAAAACTCTCGTTCCAAATGTCATCTAGGACTAACAAGTATTTTTTACCAGTTAGATTTTTTCGAAGCATGTTTTGCAAGTTTTCTAATGATAACGTATCATTAATTGTTTCCTTGGTTAATGACTCCAACATGTTCTTCACAATAGTTTTGACATCAAAGTTATCAGAGACACATACCCACATACACTTTTCAAAATAATTTGTTACTTCACAATCATTATATACCAATTGAGCGAGAGCTGTCTTTCCCAAGCCACCAATCCCAACAATAGCAGCCACAGAGACAAGTTGATTTTCATGTGATTGCCTCAACAAATTTATAATCTCATTTTTATCATCATCTCTTCCAATGATATCTGACTCCAACACAAAAGAACTAGTTTCTCTCCTTACACTGTTAGTTTGCTGAACCACCACAATGTTCGGGTTTAGATTCAACCCAGAAATATCTTTCACCACATCATTAAACTTTTTTTGTATTCTTTCAATCTCATAAGCTATTTTACGGCTAAAAGCAATTCTATTCGGAGATAAAGAATGAAGCAACTGTGTCACTTTGTTCTTACGAGCTTCATCCCGTTTGTGTCTCATGTCTTCGATAGAAAATTCATCTAGCAAGTCATCAGCAGGATGAAGCACATCATCTTTGAGTCTTCTTATCCAGATTTGTACGGCATGACTTTGCTCTTGTTTGTCTTCAGCATCAAGGAGCACAGCTTTGATGGATTCAACTGTGTTCTTAAGCCTTTCTAATTCATCCATAACACCATAAATCCGTCCAAATTCACGAAAGGCCGCAGAAGCCAACCTGACAAAAGAAAATTTTCAGTATATATAATAACTAACTGTTTTCAATTTGATACTTCCCTTCCCTCTAGTTCTAGTAACTATAATATTCATGGGGAAAAAAATAGAGAAAAGGTTGAAATGAAGTAACCTGTTAACGAGGCTTGCAGCAACAGCGTATGGAATTTGTTCAGCCATCCTTCAAAAAGATGATACAAATTAAATAAGTTGAAGATTGAAAAAGTTTGAGAATTTGAGAGTGGCAATGAATAACAAGAAGGAAGGGAGCAATAGTGAGCAAATCAAAGCCTCGAGTCAAGTCGTTGCTTCACTCTCGTCCACATGACCAAATAATAATGAAAAAAGTTCATTAAAAAAATAATTAAAAAAGTAACAAATAATAATAATATTTGATGGCTGATTTTTTTTTTTTTAAGGTGATATTAGTATGAAGTTTCTACCACCCTTTATCATATGATCTTTCTTTGAAGTCCAAGTGGACCATCTCATTGTTGACAATGACTAATAATGTTTTTTTTTTAAGGGAATGGCTAATAATGTTGTTATTCTCTCTCAACAAAAAAAAGTAAAAATGTATATTAGGTTATTAGTAACAAAAAAAATAAAAAAGATAGGAGATTTTGGGATTCTAGTTAAATATTCTTATTTTACCTTTGTCTACTCAACTCCCGTTCAATTTTAAATTTAAATTCATATCTACATCATAATTATAGGAAATTCGAAAATTGACTAACCATTTTGTTTAAATTTTTTAGTTCTAATTTTTCAATATTTAAATTGAATATTTGAAGTGAAATTTAAATAATATGAATATTGCACAAATTAATTAATTAATCTTTCATTCTAGTGTGTAATTTGTGATTGTGAATTCCATAAGTTTATTGAAAATTGTATATTTAAGAAATTTCCAAAATACTACGTTTTAGTCAATTTATACTCAATTTTTTCAGGAGTATTTGATATGTTGCTTGGTGATGGAATTGTTAGTATTCTTCCTTTCCGTGACCTTTCTTTATATACATACTTCTCATCACTTCTCAGAAAAGGCGGAGGCATCAATTTCCCGGTGTTGTTTCCTTTCCTAGTGACTTCCTGTAAGATATCTCATTTGCAATATTTCGTTGTCTCAAAATAAATTTTTCAGGAAATTGTCTCAAAGGATTTTTTTTTGAGAAGAAAAGTCTCAAAATAATTGTTACTACAAAATATGAATAAAATATTACTTACCTTTTTCTATTATATACTCTTACTCATTCTATTTCAACATAACTAGTTATTTAATTAACAAAAATGTTTTGTAAATGAACTGCATTTTATCATCACCATCAATATAACTAATCAATTTCTAAAGAACAACACACAATTCAAATAGAAAATTTTATGAGATGGGGGGAGTAACTATGTTTCAAATGTGACAAATTTTTAATTTTCCTTTTATCAATTTCAGGAATGACAATGAACCCAATCAACTGACAATAACCGACCCTAGTTTTTCATTGAGAGAAACTCCACATTTTTTTTAAGTTTCTTTCTCCTTCATTCATCGAGAAAGAGTGGTTTTAGGTCATTATTTTACTTAGAATCACCCTCTTTGCATTTTTTCCCCTCTTTCATTTTAAATAAGTCGTTTTAACACACATCAAGTTTTTCATTTTGTATTTTCTATGATTTCGTTGTCTAAGTGCGGCGTTGTGTTGGCATGTGTGAAATGGTGAACAAGGTCACTTATTTTATATTGCACATGTTAAAATTCTTATTCAAATGCTGAACTACTAAACTTTACTAATCAATATTCTATTACATCCAATTCATCGAAGATCCAAAGTAATTCATCCCATCTCTCAAGACAAATCCAACTGCAATTCTTCTGTCATATAGTACAGAACCAAAAGAATGTGTATTCAATTTTTTACCAAGGAAACGTGCACCATTATTTAACTGTATTATGATACAAAATGATACCATACAGAAGTAAAGTTTATCTAACAAAATAAAAAGAAACTGAAATACTGAAATGTAGGATCCAGTAAAACACTTTCATCACACACAGGTATGTACTAATCCATCCACTCAATCCATAATCCTAGCAGTCACTTTTGGCAACACCTTTGGGAAAACAAGATCAATTGCAGCTACATTTCACCAGCTACATAGTTACCATGACACAAACAGAACAGTAAGTAACTAAAAGTGGTGAAGGCAATTTATGAGGTTAAAAAGAAATCAATCAACAAATAATGGAATCCCATTTACTTTTGCAAATCCAGAAAATTAAACAACATAAACCAAATCAATTTACAAGTGGTTCTAAGAGGATGTCATGTGGGGTACCTTTAATATCTATTTAAGATTATGTTTGGGATGTGAGCAATTTTGCGCCATGTTGCACTTCTTTGTTTCACACATTCATGAATTAAGTCGGGACAATCAACAATCTGTAGGGTCTGTAATTTGGCAAGGCGAGGCATTCCTTTGGGCAGAGAAGCCAAACATTTGCAGTTTGCAAGCTTGATACGCTGAAGTGATGAGAGGTTGCAAATCCAATCTGGCAATGCCTCTAGATCATTACAATCCAAAAATGTAATACTTTCCAAGAAAGGAAGATAGTTGTGGTTGTTCTTAAACCAAATTTCAATTTCTTGAAATTTTTTATTTGAAAGCTTACGAAAGCCAAGAGCCTTGAGAGATGCCAGATTTTGCACCCAATCCTCCGGGAGTTTTTTCACATTCAGATCATATCCGCCAATTTGCAAGTATTTTAGCATGGAAAGAGGAGAGAAATCAATCGAACACGTTGAACCTACCGTTTTTAATGTTGCTTCCAATGACTCCACTCTAGAAAATGTTAAATTCAATGCCTTGTCAAGTTTTGGAAAAGTAGGCATGTGAGTCAACCTTGAACATTGATTTATTTCTAATTGAGAAAGACGAGGAAAGGAGAGATGATATAATTGTGAAGAGCTATCATCACCAATGTTATCATCCTTCATCTTCCACCATCCCCTCAACTTTGCACATCCATAAATTCTGAGGATCTCCAAAGACGGGAAGAATGTTTTGAGAACAATAGGTTCTTCGTAATATATGTACTCCAATTCACGAAGGCCGGTTATAACAAGTGACTTTAGGAAAGGGAGATGTTCCATTGGTGGTAGATACTGCAAACCTTGACAATCACAGAGAGATATTCCTACAATATTTGTGAGATTCCGCACCCCCACACTCAACTTTCCAAATCCGAACATTTTATTCTTCTCTTTACAGGCATTTACATTTCCAACATCAAGTTGTCTTAAATTGATTAAATTAGAGACATCTTTTGTAGAAAATTCAACTTCTTTACACCCCTCCAATAATACTGTTTGTAGGCAAACAATATTACGTATGGATTTCGAAAGACTTGTTACTCCATTGCACCACCGTAAGTTAACATATCTTAAATGCTTCAATTTTCCAATTGAATAACACAACTTACTTAAAGAACAATATGACAGCTTCAAGACGCGTAGGTATTTGAATTTTGAAATAACGAATAATTCATTCTCATTCAAACTATCCGGATGGTCGGATAACAAAATCAAAGTTCGTATCCTGTTTGCATCCATTGACTTTAACAAACCAATAGCATCCCTTTTCAACACTACATGCATGGGGCTTCCTACAAGTACTCTTTTCTCACTATCCAAGTAACAACAGTCATTACCGGCTACTTGCATTGCAAGATCATGTATTAAATCATGCATTTTGAAACTATATATATCACCATAATCGTCAACTTCAACATCTTGGAAAAATGACTTCATCAAGAAAATATTTACAAACTGGTTACCGATATCTTCCATGAGCTGTTTTTCAGCTGAACATTCAAGATAACCTTGTGCCATCCACAATTGAATCAGCTCATCCTTTTGTATATCCCAGTCTTTAGGATATAAAGAGCAATAAGCAAAACACTGTCTCAATTGAGGTGACATGTTTTGGTAACTCAGTTGCAACACTGGCATGATGCTGTCTTCGTCTTCACATAATTTCCAAAAGTCACCTTGTAAAACATCAAACCATTCTTTTTCTTCCCTTTTACCCTGTAATAGGCCTCCTAGCGTTCTGATTGCTAGTGGAACCCCACTGCACTTTTCTGCTATCTTCTTACCAATTGACTCAAGAGTTTGATTCATTCCTTTGGTCTCATCCCCATTTGAAATAATTTTCTTCATCAAATCCCAAGATTCTTTTAAAATCAAACCATTCAAAGTATAGGGGACACTTACACCCATTTTTTGTGCCACATCTTTAGAACGAGTTGTCACTACAACCTTACTGCCTTGAGCACCACACATCAAATAAGTCCTCAATTGAGTCCATTTTTCAAAACTCTTGTTCCAAATGTCGTCTAGGACTAACAAGTATCTCTTACCAGTTAGTTCTTCACGAAGCATATTTTGCAAGTTGTCCAATGATAATGTATCATCAATTTTGCTCTTCGTCAATGATTCCAACATTTTCTTTACAATAGATTTGACTTCAAAGTTATCAGATACACATACCCACATGCACTTTTCGAAAATCTTTTTTACTTCACCATCGTTATATACCAATTGAGCAAGAGCTGTTTTTCCCAAACCGCCAATCCCAACAATAGCAACCACAGAGACATGCTGATTTTCATGAGATTGCCTCAACAGGCTTATAATCTCATTTTTATCATATTCTCTTCCGATGATATCTGATTCTAACACAAAAGAACTAGTTTCCCTCTTTATATTGTTACCTTGTTCAACCACCACAACATTTGAGTTTAAAGTCAACAAAGACATATCTCTCACGACATCATTAAATACTTTTTGTATTTTTTCAATCTTATAGGCCATTTTTCTGCGAAAAGCAATTTTTTTGGGAGATAAAGAATGAACTACCTGTCTCACTTTATTCTTATGAGATTCAATAATTTTGTGTCTCATATCTTCAATAAAAAATTCATCTAGCAAATCATCAGCAGGATGAAGCACATCATCTTTGAGTCTTCTTATCCAGTTTTGTACACCATGACTTTGTTGTTGTTTCTCCTCAGCATCAAGGAGCACAGCTCTGACAGACTCAATCGTACGCTTTAGCCTTTCCAATTCAGTCATAACACCATAAATCCGTCCAAATTCCTGAAAAGCTACAGAAGCCAACCTGACAAAAGAAATTTTCAGCATATGGGAGGTGCTATATCTCCCGAGGAATTCTATCGCGATTGCATCACGAAAAGCAATTTCAGTGATAACAAAAAAAGAAAAAAACAGGCTCCATTTATTATAATTGTCAATTACCACAATTCAAGGAGTTGTTTTATAAAGGTCGTGAAAATATCGGGAAGCTTGTTTTCGCTAAAACAAGCATTTTCCTTACGAATATTTCCGTTTTTTTTTATAAGAACTAATACTTCCTCTCTAGTAGTAATAAATAATAAAGTGTATGATATAAATGGTAAGTGTGACAATTTAAGGGGAAAAATAGAGAAAAGGTTGAAAATGAAGTAACCTGTTAACGAGGCTTGCAGCAACAGCATATGGAATTTGTTCAGCCATCCTTCAAAAATATAATACTACAAATTAAACAAGTTGAAGATTGAAAAAGTTTGAGAGATTGAGAGTGGAAATGAATAACAGGAAGGAAGGGAGGAATAGTGAGCAAATGAAATCCTTAAGTCGTCCCTTTATCTACACGTTGCTTCACTCTCGTCCATATGACCAATAATACCAAGTAACAACTAATAATAATGTAAATAATAATTGTCAAAATAATAATAATAATAATAATCCTGTAAAAAAATGTAAACAATAATAATGATAATAATTATAATAGTATTTGATTGCTAATAGTCTATTTATCCTCAACAAAAAGTATCAAATAATTACCTCAAAAAAAAAAGTATCAAATAATAATAATAAAAACGATAGATATTGTTAGTAAAAAAAAAACGATAGATATTGTAGCAAGTTTTAGAGGTAAGAAAAAGGTTGGTTTAATAAGAGCATCCTAATTGAGTATAAAGATTTTTCAACAATAAAATATTATTTTAGTGTGTAACATGTGATTTTTAATTCCAAAAGTTTATTCAAAATTGTATATCTAAGATTTTCAGTCAATTTTCACTCAAAATTTTAAGTGAACCGTTTATTTTATTTTTGAGGGGATGTGAACCGTTTTTTTTAATTAGTATTTTTTTTGTTTTTTAATTATTATTATTATTATTATTATTATTATTATTATTATTATTATTATTATTATTATTATTATTATTATTATTATTATTATTATTATTATTATTATTA
>Ga0315913_1001302_pt1 | contig 27063 bp, 13 predicted proteins | sample MpolsnodulesMG_FD_207736 | JGI IMG/M metagenome (GOLD analysis project Ga0315913, IMG submission 207736) | Medicago polymorpha root nodule microbial communities from Los Angeles, California, United States - small nodules | ecosystem: Host-associated > Plants > Roots > Nodule | place: USA...
TGTTGGTTAGAAAAGCACTTTCACCAACCAAAATGACCTAAAGTACGGCATTGATAGATAGTCGAGTCTCTTAAACATTATATAGTCATGATTTGATATTAGATAGTGTTTAGAACAACATTTCTTTTAACATTATCTCTTTAAATAAATATCAATATCTCGAAGAATTAGTCTTTAACTAATCGTTGAAGATGTCTTGATAAAATAAAAATAAAAAAAAAATGTCTACCTTTTAAAGTGTCTACAACATATTTAACTTTGACACATTATTTGTTTTACCCCACAACACAAGATATGATCTACTAAACAGTTGTGATATGGACAGGATAAGAAAAAATTGATATTGAATCATGTTAAGATTTTCTGGAGCCACCAAGAATGGGACGGAACAGAAGCAAAGCACACAGGAAGCAATGGTCCTATTAGAAGTTTGCTCATCCACTTCCATGTGATGCTATTATAAAGTGCAATCTTACAAAAAATGACATCCATCACTTGTCTTTACATTTCAAATTGTATCTCATAAAGCTAACAGATTATATCATATCTATGTGCTCTTAATTCTCACTAGCTCCCCCGTATATGGAAGCCATTTTCATTGCCAACTTTGCGGCCACTTTAGTCTTTAGCTTGTACGCATATTCCCAATCTCAGACATCAACTAATCAAGTCCACTGGGCTCAATTTGACAAAAAGGAATGGTTAAGTTAACGATAAATTTGTTGATAGTAAAATGACATAAAATTGATAAAATTGATAGTTGATTCTTTTAAGGTCTCAGGTTCGATTCTCCTCGACGCAGGTTTCGGTAGGTTAATTTGGCTTCTTAAAAATAATTGATAATTGATAGCGAGTACATAAACATATAAGATTTAAAGTGTTTGATAAATTTAATGGTGTTTTTTTATGAAATAAAATTAACAATTATATTAATTAATAAATTTAAAGTAAATATCAAATAACATTTTAATGAATAAGGTAGTGTGGAAAGTTCAATTACCAAACAATTTTATTTTAATTGTATGAGTTTATGTTCTAGAGATTTTTCATTTTTCTTTTGTCGTAAGTTAACCCTTAGATTTATGGAAGAATAAATTTTAGTAATTCTAAGTTTGACCCTGGACTAAGTAAATTTTGACTAAAGATTATTATAGTTATGATTCAAATTCAAATTCTCCAACCGATTTATCCTTAAATGAAATTTATCAACCACTTAAGCTCAATCAATTGCTTGCATAAGCTACTTACTTGTCCCTACTAAATAGAGTCTAAGTCAAGACATTTACATCAATCTTTCTTTTGATTTTTAAAATTGGATGCAGCTTCTTGTCACTTCCAATTCCTTGTGAGGTTTGATTCCATCATCAAGGAACAGACCCTCCTACATGTATGGATGTTGCAGATACTCATCCTTGTTTTATGTAGAAGTAGAACAATTGAACCAGCTGATCACATTGTACTCCGAATCATAATTAGATTCTTCTGAAGTCAACTCGAAGAAAAATAAGTTGAACCAAAATAAGTAATTTGCTACAAATAATAAGAAGAAAAAAAATTAGGGAAGAAACTTACCTTTGTTTTTAAATTTTTTTTATTAAAAATTAGGGTAGAAATAATAATTTTGCTGTCTATAAAAAAAATTATGTCACAGGCCGCCGCCCCTCGTGTCCATGCTCAGGGTCACCCCTGCGCCATCCCTTTTGTTTTTCCATCAAAACCGCTCTTCTATTTTGGACTTGAAATTTGTGACAATGTTATTGATCTTATTTATATAAAAAAAAAAATTGGTCAAGTAGCCAACTAAAGCTCACATATTTTAAATGGGAGGTGTCAGAGGTTCGAACTCTTACCTATGCATATATTATGCAATATCTCTACCAACTGAGCTAAGCTCACGGAGACTTATTTATATAATTTTAACTCTTCATGAAACCATTATTATAGGTGACAAATTTTTTTTCATGGAAGTTTAAATTTGCACATAACAAAAACTTAATTTGTTTGAGAAAAAACTTGAATTTTCTAAATACGTAGAATTAGTTAGTTTTATTGAAAGTGGGTAAGTATGAGTAATTAAGAAATAGTATAATACCATTGATTTTTAAAACGACAGTTAAATAGAAACAAAAAATTAAATATCAAACAACGCGTAAAAAAGAAACAGAGTGAGTAGTTAGTAAAACCACATAACAATCATCAAATAATAGGAAGTATATAAATCAGTGTATTGTTAGGAACTTAGCATTGTTGTGTGTGTGGAATATCTCACTGTCAAGAGCATAAATGAATTATAAGACAATAAACTAAGCCTCTGCTTGGTGAAGAGGTTGGAAGGGCTAAACGCACGTCTCGAGTGAAGTTGAAATTCCTAGTTTCTCATTCCACCACTAAATAGTGCATTGGGACGTGGTTTTTCAGCTGCCATGGATTTAAAACTCTAAACCAAACCTACACCAAATGATACTACCCAATTATCAAATACTAGAGTTCCAAATAAATCAGTAAAAAATATTATTCAACCAAGAAAAAGAAAACAAGGAAGCTCAAATGAATACACACAGAGGGAGGGAAAGAGAGGGATATGTTTCTATGATTCAACTAATCAACACTCCTCTTAAAAAAAAGAACAAGGGAAAAAAAAACTAGATATGGTTAATGGTTATAGATCTAGACATCTAACAAAAAAATTGAAGTTATAAAAGCGGATGACCGACCATTTTTTAATTGATTGGTTAATTTTTATGTGCAAACACAGGTTATTTAGACATTGTTTTGGTTTTGGATGTTATTTTCTTCATGTGACCGGATATTTTGTTCACCACTATTAATCATTGCAAGATGCTACAAAGCCGTCGAGACAAACTATCTTGCTTTGCATCTTTTACATTCCACTTGAGGCAAAAAATGATTAGTTCCAGTAGCACCTAATTTAAGTTTTTATTTGAGGTGTTTATAATCGGTATTTAAATTTGATGTGCACACCGAAGAGTTACAAAACGGAAAAAAGGTTAGGGAAAAATACACTCGTCTTCCCTGAGGTCTCTTTAAATGACACAAACACCCCCTCTAGTTTTAAAATTAAAACCAATCTCCCCAGAGGTCAATTAAAATAGATACAACCCTCCCTTATCAACTTAACAAAGTTAGTTAACCGTTAAAGTCCTCTCTCTTCTAGTATTCATTCTTCCTGCTTGGCAGAATCTGAGTCCAGTTTGAGCTTTCCACACATACACTTTTTTGGATTCATTCTGCTTGCTTTCCCTCACAAATATTGAAAATGCTTTCTCATAACTCTCTAATGACGAACATGTAATCGTTCTATCTCATAGAACACCGGTATAACAACTTGACCATAATTCCGTATTATTATAGCATGAAATGTGGATTCAATTCTTTTCCCTGTTATAGTTCTTTAAAAATGATTAATTTGATAATAGGTCAAGAATTGATACAACTAATGGGAGATATACGCTCCAATTATAAGTCAAACAAAATTCCTATACAATAGGAACATAGTATAGTACATCTAATTACAATTTGAATTGGAACTTGACTATAATCTATTAAAATGAACCAAAACAAACCTGTATATGCATAGAATGAAAGAGAACTACGGTAGAACTGCAGAAAATAAAATAGACAAAAACGGCGGCAAGACGGAAAAACAACAACCAGAAAAGGACAGCGAGACAAAAACAACGGCGAGACAAAAAACAATGCAAGTGGCAAAGCACTTTGGAATGAAAGCAACAATGATGAATGATATCCAATGTTTAAAGTGTTGTAAAATGCTTCTTCCATAGCTAGAACGTAAGCGACCCTAAGATGAAGAAGAGAGGTTCAGGTGTTATTTTCTTCGAGGGAACCGACAACTATTAATACTAATCAGTGCTTCAATGGAAAAACGAAAAAGAAAGAGAAGAGGCTTGAATGAAGGGAATGAAATAAGAGGTTTCTATTTTGTCTTTGACAGAAATGTAACGGTGCTAACAGCAAGGGAGGTTTGTATCATGTGAGAAAATAGAGGGGATGTGAGTTACATATTGATAGAGTTGAGGGGAGGTGAGTGTATTTTTCCCAAAAGGTTAAGTAAAAGTGAAAACTACTTGTTGCTGTGATTAGTAATAAAGATTAACTGTTATATTTGTACCAATAAAAAGAATTAACTGTAATACATTATAGTGAAACATGCATCCAATCAAATCACAACAATATCTCACTCTTTTTTGTCATGGTTCTTTCTAAAGAACCATGATGGATATGTCACACTTTCTTGAGACTTGTCTTATTTTGTCCCAATTTGATTCTTGGGTCTGAAATGATAACATTTTCAAACCTCAAATCTCATTAAACCACATCACCTTGCAAAGCATGCAGAAAATCAAATGCCTAGAAATGAACATGAATAACATAAAAGGAACTACTCTAAAACATTGTTTGTAGCATGTATAATAAATTACTAGAATACATTGACTTCTCTTAAAACCTCAAGATAGCTACTGATATATGTTCAAGTGCTGCATATAGTTTCAATCTTCCACCAAAATCCTCTTAAACTCGCTTTCATCCGAATCAAAACCAACTATAGTTCTAAATTTATCAATGATTAACGCTGCTTCTGTTTCTGACGATGATGACCATCATCATAATATTCATATCATTAAGACATTAATTAGTCTTTCAATCCTATTTCTGCAGGATCAGTACCAGGCTTTGCACCAATAGCAAAAAACTCGATAATAACTTCCAAAGGCATGCCCTTTGTTTCGGGAACTTTCAAGTAGACAAATATCCATGAAATGATGCAGCCACCAACAAATAGAGCGAAGACGCCGCTAAGACCCAGCAATTGGAGCAAATAAGGGAATGTCAAAGTGACGGCCAACGTACAAACCCAATATGTAAGGGAAGTAAGCGAAATGCAGAGTCCGCGAACACTAGTTGGGAAGATTTCTGCACATATGATGTTGGGAATAACACCAAGACCCATGCAGAAGACGCTTTCGTAGACCACAACACTGACAGCTGAAATTGCGGCATTTAGCACAGAACTGAGTTGAAAAAACTGTTTCAGTACTAGTACCAGGAGACAGACTATCAAAATGGGTATTGTGTACAGCATGATTGACCTGTAATAAGGAAATAAACAATGTCATTTGTCATGAATGTTGCATTTTACGCCGATTTTTTATGTGTGATAGATTAGCTAGCATTGCAAACAGAGGTGCACATATGAGATTTTTGCAGGGACAAGAAAAAACCAAAGCTTGCACTAATAGGTAGGGCTGTTAAAAATTAAAAAAAACCGAACAAGGCTACATCGAATTGTGATAGAAAATTTACAAACTGGATTGGTTACCAACTCAGTTCGTGAACTATCTGTCGGTGCAGTTTGCAGTTTGGTTTTTCAACAGTCCTAATGTTCTTTTTTCTTACTGTCCCAATATTAGTTAATAACAACAATAAGTATAGTTTGCTTCACAAAGAATCAAATTGGTTCGAAAAGGTACAGTTTAGTTTTCTGTAAAGGTAGTTTTGGTTAGTTCAAAAACAAAACCGGTGCACCAAACCTTTATACCAGTTCGGTTCGGGACTGACCATTAACAGTTTGAATCAGTTTTACCGAACTGTCGTATTGGTTTGGTTTGATTTTCCATCCTTAACCGAGCCATGAAAAGTCCTACTGATAGTATATTGTCTAGATTATAAAATATATTCCATCAAATGCCAAAAGATATTATGACAATTGAAAAAATAAAATAATGAAACAGATGTAAACATACATATTGAACAATCTTGTTGTAGTAATTGTAATGTTGTAATACAGATAAGGGTAGGTTCATACATGAGATAGAAGCAAGATATAAGTGTAATTAAGTGAGTCATAGTTGAAACATACCTCCTACCAGCAACATCCATGAGCTTTATCGCGATAGCTATACAAGGGAGCATACAGAATGTTGTAATGATATTTACAAGAAAAGAAGCAGATATTGAACTGATGCCTAAATTTGATAGAAGAGCCCCTACTCCTGCCTGCTCAAGAATCTGAGGAGCATAGTATAGAAATCCATTTATGCCAGCAGCCTGCAATGTAGATTACATTTTCAGAATCAGATAGAAATAAGTTAGTATATAATCATTTTTTTGGAAGGAATATCAATTATTGTATGATACAATATACTCGAGCGATGTAATGTAATACTGACAGAATGCAAACTAACTGTACCTGTTGAAGAATTTGAAGTCCTATTCCAACAATTAATGCACGCTTGACTCCCGGTTCTAGAAGAGCTTTCCATTTTGGACCTTTAGCAGCAACTTCTGGCATACTCAACGCATCACTAGTTCCAAGTACTGACCGGCTGACAATACCAGCGGCCTGAAAAGCTTCGCCGCCTTCTATAGGTATATCATAGCCAGAAGTTGAAACAAACGAAACATGCGGAGACTGAGACACTGCAGCAGCAGAAGTATCTGCATGCAAATATACCCTTTGGAGTCCTTCTCGTTTCCCACCCATGGCATCATCTGTTGACTTGTAAACCAATTGCCAACCTCCACCGATATCTGTATTTCTTGGTGTTCCAACGACATTTCCATGAACCAAACTGCTATTGCTCCTCATATCCAACACCTCCTTAGATCCAAAAGCCCTATCAGCACCACCTTGAAATGACATGAGCGGAGCACGTAGGTTATCGCTGGTACCGAACGGGCTAGACTCTGGATCTCCCGTGTTAAAGAAACTATCAGCATTGTTAATTAACATGCTGCGCGAACCACCGCTCTCGATGAGAGTACTCTCTTGCAAACTTCCAAATAGGTTGACAATAGGATCTTTGAGATTAGCAGCTGCCTGAGATGCAAAGCTTCCTTGCTGAGACAACATACTTCGTGATGCATAGCTTCCATGCATAGACAACATACTGCGCGATAGCATGCTACCTTGTCCATTCACAGGTTGAGCAACCATTGTAACTCCCTCATTAGGTCCATATAATTTTATATAATCTTTTCCTGCTTCTTGGTTAACAAGGATTTCACTAGCTGGAGCAACTACATATTCTTCTATGGATATGTCTTCACCCCCAGGACTAAGACCCTCCGCAAGCAAAGCCAACTCCCCTATAAATCAAAGACAGTTAACTCCTAATCAGTTGAAAAACATGACAACCACCAAACCTTATCCTAGTAACTGCGGTCGGCTACATGGATCAAACTACGATGTGTTTGGTGCTCGGGTGACAAAAATTGATTTTGAATGAATTGATTATGGCTAAAAGTGAGTTGCATGTAAAATAATTTGTTCGGATACATCCATGAAAAAGTGGGTTGAACATTAAATTCGAGGCAAAATTTCAAAATTCTATCGTCAGGTTAGAATCAATTCTAGAGGCAAAATCTATTCTGTCAGAGAACATCCAAACATGTCAAAATCAATTCTACACCTATGAAATCAATTTTGCCTCCTCCAGAAATGGAACAAAACATACACAATATTCTATTAGAAATCCTGTCAACGGCCAAACCACAACCAACTAGTTGGACAATAACGACACGAAAATATAAAGCAAAAAATAAGAGACAAAGGCAAATGTAGTGTAACCTGAGACATCTTCAACGCGGCGAAGTCTTTGCAAAACTTTCTCAGCCTCGAGCATTCGACCTTTGCTAACAAGCCACCGAGGAGATTCGGGAAGATAAAACACAGCCAGCAAAAAATAAGCAACAGAGGGAATAGAAATAATACTTAACATAACTCTCCAACTAGGTGATGGCAACAAGGACATTGAGAATACAAGAATGTAAGCCAAAAACATTCCACCAGAACAAGCAAACTGAGTAAGAGTGTTCAATTGTCCTCTTATATCAGGTGGTGCTATCTCAGATATGTAAAGAGGATTAAAAGTAACAGCAAGAGCAATGGCAACGCCGCCAATTATCCTCGACAAGAGAACAACCATAACATTAGGAGCCCACAACATTACCAAACCACCAATGATAAACATAATAGAAGATGTTATCAACATAGGTCGTCTTCCAACCAAATCAGAGATTGTTCCAGAAAATATGGTGACAACAGTTCCAGTTATAAATGACATTGATACAATTAACCCTTCAAGTGTTGGATCCTTTTCCAAATCAAATTCTTGTTTGATGTAGGTCATACCTCCTGCACAAGAGGCAAAAATTGTTTGTTCAATTCTAGTTGTTAGAACAGCAACCGAGTTCAAAAGAATAAAGAAACAATAAATGCAAACATTTTTTTGAATGGGAAATACAAACATAATATATAAAGAGAGAAAACAAAATAGTACAAAGGGTCCTGCAAAATAACAACAGGATGGGCACCATAGATACCCAAAACCACGACAACCTCTACAAAGAACCAGACAAAAACACGGGAACAAACACATCAATGCCATGAATACAACGACAAAAACAACACCACAACTCAAAACCAATAAATGCAATCATTGAACACACGCATTGAACACACGATAACGCAGCTCAGCCAATTTTGCCATCATTTCCGGCTGTATAAAGTTGCAATTCCGTTGTATTATATGAAAAAAATAGGTTTTACAATGTACAATTTCAATACTATGGTCCAGATTACAACATTACTCTGATTGTTCAATCAGTAACTATGAGCTATACTGAAAAATAATTATAAGATCAAACACTTTTTTTGTTGCAAAATTACCCATTATCATTTTTTTTTTCATTAAACAATTTCAGAATTAGGGTAATCATATAAATGATTGTCCAGAATCTATAACCATACATGAGCTTGAGATTTTCATGCAAATACAGAAAGAAAGAAAAAACACATTTTTAACTGAAAACAGAACATAAGTAGATGACAAACAAATTAACGATTAATAATTGAAAAAAATAAATAAATAAACCTGCAATGGTTGAATTATGTGTGAAATGTTACACAATTTAAATACTCTGGTCCAGATTACAACTTTACCATGATCACTCTATGGACCCTGTCCACTTGTAACTATTAGCCATACTTAACACTAGTTATAAGATCCATGACATTTTTTTTTTGCAAAATTGTCCATTATCATTTATTTTTCATTAAACAATTTCAGAGTTAGGGTAATCATATAAATCATTGTCCAGAACCTATAACCATACGTGAGCTTGAGATTTCCATACAAATACAAAAAAAAAACAAATTTTTTAACTGAAAAAATACACAAGTAGATGACAAATTAATGATTAATAATTGAAAAAAGAATATATATTAAACCTGCAATGGTTGAACTATCCCATCCAATAAGTAGATTGCCAAGTGTAGCAGCAATTGCTACAATCACAACCTCCATCATTTTCACTCAAAATCGAAGCTTTCGAACAATTTCTTGTATTTCAACAATATAAAATTGATGGGCCAATGAAGAATCAGTGTTGCTAAGAATAATAAAAGAGTTGAAACATGACAGTGTTTGTTTTCAGAGGTTTACGGTTTTTAGCGAATTCCGTTGTTGTTTGTTATGTTTTGATAAACAAACAACATTTGAAAATATCTAACTGTTTAAGGCTAAGCTGTACTAGATTGTCAGTGAACTGTTTTTTTTCTTTTTCCTTTCAATTATTTTTAATTTAATCAATTATTAATCGGGAAGTCAAAGGATATATGCCAGCTTACATTTTTAGTATTATGTTTTTTTACCATTCAAATTTGTGGCTAACACGTGAAAATGATGTGTCTCTGAGTTTGCTATGATTTTCAAGGTGCCACGATCATATCTCCACGGCAACATGATCATATCCCCACGCCAGTGATCACTGACTCGTTAGCATTGTTAATAAAGTATAAATAAACGAGACTAAGTAATCATTTTTGTCTCCGAATATGTAACGAATATTTATAATAAACTATTTTGACTAACATTAAGAGATTATCTAACGTTAATGACTATTTTAACCAACTGATTGCACAATTAAGACTATTTTGAAATTTCAATAAATTGAAAGACTATTATGATTATTCGTTACTCATTCATGGACGAAAATGATTATTTATTTAATAAACAATTTCTAGCCTTTTTAATTGATAGGGTATTATATTGGGATCGGGTTTGTGTGAAGTCACAAGTCCGTGAGCGCACAAAGTCAGCAAATCAGTGGTAATATGGTCAAGATAAAACAACCCAAATTTTAATATTGAAACTCTATATTAAACGAAAATCAAAGGTTGCCTTAAAATTTAAATGCTTGTTCATGATAAGTTGACTTTAATATATTGACTGCACCACCTGAATGCATGTAGTGTTGACTATGTTTAATTCAAATTCGTTAAGTTGGGTTAGGTTTAGGTGTAGTCACAAGTCGGCGATTGCAGATTGAATGAACCATACTTTGACATCAAAAACTTATGTTAAACGAAAATCACAAGTTGCTTTAAAATTTAAACTATCTAATCAAGATCGGATGACTTTTACACTAAAATTACACCTGAGTTTATGCAGTAGCGACGACATCTAATCTAAACTTATTAAATTGGATCGGTTTGATGTAAGGATGGCAAAAAATTATACTCGCAGATGAAATCCATCATAGGCACATGACATGACAGATAATTTAAATATTTTTGAAGAAGGATATTTTAACTAATCGTTACTTAATGGATACATATATAAATTTAGAGAAATGATAGGGACATGCCCTCTAACACACTCCTATAACACACCACTAAAATTTAGCCACCTCATCCACTCTTTTAATATTTTTAACCTTACCGGTTGTGTAAGTTGCTAAACTTATTAAAAAAAGAGAAAAAAAAATCTGGCTTCTTTTTTGTTCACCTTCTTGTACAAAGCGAGAGAGAGAGGACCTTTGAAAGCCCTTCTCGATGGTGGTGCCTGAGACATCAAAAGAATCCGTCAATGGTCTGAATATGTCAATGGTCTGAATATGGTGCACAAGAATGGCGCCGACCCATTTCTGGTTTTGTGGATTTGTGGTCCCTAATCCTAAGTAACATCTTCGACGGCGTTCATTCGATGGTGTTGTAATCGTCGGTGGCACCCATGACTCCAACACCTTTCCTCCAAGCTAATCATTAGCACCGTCCCTTTGTTTATTTCACGTTGCAATATCAGAAATTGAGAAGAGGGATGGTTCTTAAAAATGGAAGATGAAAACATTAAAGTATTTTGTGTATTTTAGATGAGTGATTAAAATAAATTATTTTGATGAGAGAAAATTATTAGTTATGAGAAAGATAGAGACAAAATCATCGAAGTGTTACCGAAGTATCATCCTCCCTCATCTAAAATACATTAAAATCACCAAAATCACTAAAATGCAAAGTCACTCAAGTATTTTCCTATTTTGTTCTCTATACCCCTCTCATCTTATCGCTTCACCTATTTATCACATTTATTACATCACTGTTTGTCTTTCTATCTCTCTCATGGACATGGTGTAGACTGGATATAAGTATACAAAGATAATTTCCTAAATCTTTCAGCTAAATCAGATCTTTCAACTAAGGTTCTATTGTTGAACGATCATCAACAATCTTAAAGAACCCTAATATAAAAATTGTGTTTAAATAAAGCAAAGGTTGACTATTACGGATAATGCAGCAAACACCCAATAAAGTTCAGTCACATGAATAAATTAGTAAGTAAATTTTTACTTCACTTACAAATTTATTCATGTTTATTTTTATTGAATGTTATGTAAATTATCCAAAAAAAAAAAAACATCACAGGCAATCGTACTTCATTTATATCCATTTCTAAATAACAGTTCTATAAGATTTTTCTACACATTGGGTCAAAAAATGATTCTTTTTCCACGGATAGAAAACCTTCAATAATTTGTATGGCAGCTGGCATCCGTAAACATTGCTTCTTCACATACATATTGATTGACTAGTCAATTGATGTGGAGCTCAAATTAAGTGGTTTTATTTGAAGGGGAAAAAACTGTTTTTTGACAAGTGAGTAAAAGAAGAAAAACTTGGAAAATTGAAGATATTTTTAATTTTAACTTCAAGAGTTGGTTCAGTGATTTTTTGTCCAAGGTAAAATGAAAATTCTTAGGTTCATAGGTGGCAGATTTCAGTCCGACTCATCTTTTTGAAATTGTTACTTAGCTTCTTTTCGTTTTAGTTTTATGGTATTCTTAGCCGAGTCGATTATGGTTTTAGCGTTAGTTTTAGTTGTTTTAAGAAACTTGATGTAACACATGCTTTCTTTTCTTAGTTCTTCTCCAACACTCCTTGCGTTTTTTGGTAATTTAATCCATTTTAACTTTTAAAAAAAATATATAAATCTTTTTGTGAATAATCTTTAAATCTTATGATTCACGTTAAAGACCAAGACACAGTCCTCTCTATTTTTATGAGAAATGAGAATAACTCAATTGACAAAGACATTATAATAAAAGTTGAAGTGTAAATTACAATTTTTTATTTATTTATCTTAAAAATGAATTTCTCGACAAAAAATATACATCATCCCTACCATTAAGTTTCACATGGAAAAAAATAACAATGGCCTTCTTATTATATTTTATTGGATTAAATATGTTTTTGATCCCTTTAAATATACCAACTTTTCATTTTAGTCCCTCTAAAATTTTCCTTCAACTTTTAGTCCCTATAAAATTTTCAATCACTACTTTTAGTCCCTATTTTTAAGTTAATTTTAGTATTAATTTAATGAAATTGCAGAAATGTTAGAATATTGTAAAAATATTTTCCAAAAAAAATTAGAATTTTTTAACAAAACATAAATTTAATATGAATTTTTAACCATAAAAAATATATAAATTCATATTAAATTCATGTTTTGTTAAAAAATTCTAAATTTTTATGGGAGAGATTCTTATAATATTATGAATTTTTCTGCAAAATTTTATTCAAAAATATGAATTCTACATATGAGTTTACATTAAAAGAGTGACCAAAAGTGAAGATGGAAAATTTTTGGAGGACAAAAAGTTGAAGGAAAATTTTAAAGAAACTAAAACAAAAAGTTGGTATATTTATAAGGGTCAAAAACATATTTAACCCTATTCTATTTTTTGACATGTTCAAGCTATAATATCGGGACACGTGTTTCATAATCTAATGCCATTTTCATCGGAGATTTAGGAAATGATAGGATTCATTAATTTTTAATTGAGTTTCATTGTTCACTATATTTTATTTTCCTTATTTATTCAAGCATGTTCTTTCTTTCTTTTACACAATCTTATTCAAACATGATATCGCTATGCACGTTTGTCATTATGTTTTTTATTCTGGACTTTCGTGTTTTATTAGTATTATGCACAGATATTCGGCAGAGGACAAAGCTTACTCACAATTCCTTTGTCCATTTCCCTTAATTTCAACACTATGATTGAGTACCACGACGATTGCCAAACCAGCCATTGGTGGAGTAACAAAAACAAGCATTCTTATTTATTTTTTTAAAAGGCTACAATAATATATTAGAAAAAATCAAATAGTCCTTCAAGCACAAGACATATTGGAAGAACTTAAACAACCACAATGACCGAACAATTATTCAAATAAACAAACTCTTAGGACAGTTAGTGCAACTGCAGAGTGCAGACATAACAAGGTTTATGTATTTTAAATTTAATCCATAACAATATATAAATGTGTTTTGTTGGATTTTTCGTCTTATTTTTATCTTCATTTATGTTATTTTATTATTTTTATAATTAGTTAATTTTCATTTCAATAGGAACAATCCACAACAGTAGGATGAACAATCACAACATAGTCCTTCATAAAATGTATAAAATCTAAAAATATTATAAAAGAAAATCTGATAATCCTATCACTAATTCGGTAAAAGAAATATGAAAATTTTAGTACATTGGCATGTAGTTTCATCACACATTGCGAAATACTTCCTCATATACGACGTTAGACGTCAAATTGGTATCAAAAAACAGTACTAATAACAATCTAAAAACTATTACTTAAGTTATATATGCTTCGAAAAACATGCTTTTTTAGGTGTCTATCTAATAAAACAACACCTGCGTACACATTTTGTTCCATAATTAATTCTTTTTGAGCGGTTGTTCCATAATTATTAATACAATTAAGTTGATGATGATATTATTAGTTAAAAACAATGACCACCAGTAAAATAAATGACTACTTATTTAACAAAACAAAAAACCACCAAGTATTGTTGCAGAATCACTTTCCTCTTCCTCTTTATGCAATCCAATCCAATGAAAGGTGATTCTCACCTCAAAATTCATTCACAGTTGCACAACTTTGCTTGCAAAGAAAGAAATAATAAAAGTATGAATAGGAGATAAAGGCTAACAACATAATAAGGTTTTGAACTAAACAAAATTCAGATTAAGTTCAAAAAATTAAACATGACATTACACGACACAGTCTGAATCCTTAGATAATAGACCAAGAAATTGCGACAAAACTAAATAGGAAGACTGCCAAAATTGGTGTAATCATCTCAAACTAAAAACAAAAAACACAAAAAGGATATTCCAATTCTCAAAAAAATATGCATATCGATAAAATGTATGTTAAATTAGAATACCAGTTAAGCAGTGGTATGAGAGGAAGGTTGTAAGGTCACGTCCTTCCATTTGCAAAAATCAAAATATCAAAATATATGATGCTTTTGCTGTCTGTGTAATTTACCACGGTTTAGTTTTTTTTTTTAGAGAAACACGGTTTAGGGTTTGCTATATATAACCGAGTTTGCATGGAAGAAGATTGTAAGGTCACGTCCTTCCATTTGCAAAAATCAAAATATCAAAATATATGATGTTTCTGCTGTCTGTGTAATTTACCACGGTTTATGTTTTTTTTTAGAGAAACATGGTTTAGGGTTTGCTATATATAGCTGAGTTTGCATGGAAATTAGGGTAGCCGAGTTTGTATGGAAATTAGGGTATTCTGTTTGTAAACGTATTAAATAAGTGTACAACAACTTGTTAAAAAAAATTCTATAGAAACAATAAATAAATATATACAAACGATGACACAACAAAGATAGGAATGAAAAGCTCATCAGTGAGGAGAAATATTAGGGATTGCTGCATTTTAGAGGGAATTTGTTAGGTTAAATTGATGCGCTGCATTTTTGATGGAATTTGTTAGGTTAAATTGCTGCTAACCTAATGCAGCATTTTAGAGGGAAAATATTAGGTTAAGTTACCGCAGACCTAACAAAATTAATAAATAAGGATATTTCAATTCTTACCGTGAGCGAACTGGAATTCTTCTTGAAAAAATAAATAGATTTGAGAAGACCTAAAATCATTGTGTTGATGTTTGAGCTACTTCTCTTTTTCAGCCAACTATTCGCTCCATTATTCTCATTATCACATCACATCGCATTTTACTTAATCTTTTTTTTTTAAGAAGAAAAAATGGAATATAATAACACAACACTGGAGTGTAATAATATCCCTAGCACAAGGTGTACTAACGGGACCACTCCACCAAGCCAATAGTCAAAACATAGTTACAAATACAAAGGTCAGACGAATCCCAGACAAACCATAGGGTCCGACCACCATCTCTGAGAACCGTACACAAACATGGTGTTTTTAGCATTTAGCCACCAATATGAATGAAATTTTACTTTGTCTAGAATCCATTGGAGTTTGGATGTTATTAAAGAGCATGTTGTTTCGCTCATTTAACCAAACTCCTAACAGCCAAATGAGTTGAAGAAAAGATCTACATTTCCTTGAGTGACCTGTGCAATAAATAAATAGGGTGAAATGGTCGCTGATGGAACGAGGATCAGCACCCGCTACACCTAACCAGGATCTAATATATACTGCCACAAAGAACTAAATAAATCACATTTTACTTAATCTTAAAAGGTGAATTTGAGTTTATAAATAAACTCTTACCACCTACTTATTTGTTGTCGTTGTGTATAATATTGCGCCTACTCAATCAGTCATGTGCTTACATGGTTAGTTGTCTGTTTGCTTGATTCATCATTTGCCCGGATGATTAGACGTTGTTTATTAGCTACAGGTTCCTAAACTACTCTAGAGAGTGTTTAGTGTCAGAAGGTTGAACTATCATCTAAGTTTGCATGAAAGGTGAAGAAAAAATAACTAAGAAACTTTTAGGCTTCAACTTCAAGTAAGTAGTGACTTGCATAAAGACAAGTAGTCATTTGTTCAATAGATCGAGTGTGTTAAGTTGAATGTTACGATCGATGTTTATAAACTTAGAATAACTAAAAAACATACACCAATCATATTTACCATGTTCTTGACTCATTAACTCACATATCACTTCGTACAAAATCATGGCTAATATCACTAATGTAGGTTATTACTTGCTAACTAAGGTATTAATTTCATACAAGCATGATAATGCAATATAACCTCAACAATATATATATATAAAAACAAAAATATATATATATATATATATATATATATATATATATATATATATATATATATATATATATAACTGAACATGGCGTGACAAGCTTATATCTATCTATATATAATAATGCCTGGACAAGTCAACAAAGCCTTCCCTGAAAAATGAATGTTGTCACAAGGCATGCATGTTGCTGACAATCTTGGGAGGTAATATCGCATTATTTATAGTCTATGAATAAACAAAATAATATTCTTTACTTGTAGCCTTTTACCATGATTTAAAAATTGAAAATGCATTCTATAAAAAAAAAATTGAATATGCAAATATTCTTTATTAAACTAAGCTTTTCAGACGTATATTTTTGGGGAAAATTACGCTTAAAATATTATTTTTGCAGAGAGTAACTTTATTAAAAAAAAACTCGGGTAATTTTTTAAGAAAGTATGCAGGGAGGAGGGAAGGGAATTTTTTTTTTTTTTGACCCTGTTGCCAAAAAAAATTCCAAATCTGACCCTTTGACATTTAAACACAGAAATGACCCCCTTTCTGGTTTTTTTTTTATTCTGTCGTTTTCCTCATTACCGTAGTTTCAAATTGCGGTAATGAGCTTCCTTTCTGACGCATGGCAGGTTTGCACAGGTGAGCAGGTTTGACTGATTTTTTTTTTATTCATTACCGCAGTTTGGAATTGTAGTAATGAATTTTCATTTATTTTTTCGTTTTGTCTATTTTTGGCATTATAAAAACAATATACCATTCATCCAAATTTACAATCATTTTTTCATACATTTCTACTTCTTTTGCATAGTAAAAATAGACATTAAAACTGCTTAATTTTTTTAAATAGACATTTCTATTTCTGTATTTAAATGTCAAAGGGGGTCAGATTTGGAATTTTTTTTGGCAATAGGATCAGAAAAAAAAATCGAGGGAAGGAAGTTCCCCACTCCCTTATGTATTAATAAAAATAAAATATATTTCAGAATAACTCATGATTATTTTTTTAAAGCATAACTCAGAAATTTTGTTTAAAGTCAACAGTACTTTGAATAATATTTGAAAATAATACTGCATCTTTCAAAATATTCTCAATCTCTTTAGTCTTTAAGGGCATGGCCGGATCCACTCTAAGCCTAAGCGTGGTTATAGACACACAAAAAATTTCTCAATTTTTCTTTCATACGAAGGATGTCTATCGAGCAATTGAAAGATGAACATTTTTTCAAATCAATAGGAAAAATATAATGTTAGAAAAGGTTGATCATTCATTCTGTTCCAATTCAAAAAAACAATTGCTAGGGTTACAAATGTATATGAGTTAATAAAACAAATCCTAATGAAATCATTAAAACTGTTTTTTAGAGTGAAATAATACATAGTTTTTAATTTTATTGGACACATTTTTTTGACACTGATATTTTAGTCACACCAAAATGTCTCGTCATATAAGCCACTAAGATTGGTCTAATGATGAGGGGTTTGGGTGGTAAAGGATGAGGTCTTAGGTTCAAACTTCATTGCCTCCACGTAAACAACAAAAATTAATCATAAGTATCAACCACAATTAGTATTTCACATTAAATCTCTCAAATTGTACACATTAAACTTCTTTCAAACTTTTTGTAAATATTGTTTTTGGCTAAATTAAATATTTGTCCTCTTAACTACTTTTTTAGTTTCATTTTGGTCTTATAACTACCACTCATTACATTTTGGTCCTTCAAATATGTTTCCGTCAATAAATGTGGTTAATTTTAATCTCAAATATATAAGGTATACCAATACCATAGATCCTTCAACAACAAAAAAAAAACCAATACCGTAGACAGTCCACCATAAATCTTATTAATTTTTTAAATTTTCAGTCTCTGAACTCTTTTTAAAAAGGAGGATCGTTGAATTATGCATGTCTATTGTATCCTGCAATAAACCACCAACAACTAATATTTTTATATATTTCTTCATCTTCTTCCCTCCTTTTTTTCTTCATCTTCATCCACTTTTATCCATCTTCAAACCTAGAAAATAGAAAATAAAATACTCAATTTAAAAAAAACTCAATCTTCATCTCTTCTTCTCTCAAAGACTCAAATATCCCCAAATTAATTTTTTATATCAAAGAATACATCGAAAGATCATATTAAAAATATTTAACTAGTAAAGCTGTCAAAATGAGCTAACCCAACCGACCTGTCAAACTTAGTACATTGCAGGTATAAAAAGAACCTATAAATACCCCTCTAAAGTTCCTCATTACCGTGGATAAAAAAAATCATCTTGGTGTATAAAAAGAACCAAATTTAGATTTACCCCAAGGGATCTTGATGTCTTTTTCCACAACAGAATTGATCACTATTTACCCAAGAAGCTGCTCGCCGTATACCAAAGAGGGTAAAAAGAACTTTTTACCCCAAGAAGGTAAAAAGAAAATAAGTAGATTATTGAATTCAAATAAATTATATGTATCATTTATTTTAATGTATGAATGATATTAATAAAATGAGAGTTATATTTATTAATTTTGTTTTTTTATTTGTATTTATATTTGCATTTATTTTATGTTTATGATTATGTACTGAATAAATAAATATTGAGTAAATAAAATCGAATTTATTTTCTAATTTTGTATTTAATGAATAAATAAATTAGAATAAATATTGAATTAGAATAAAATCAAATTTATTTTCTAATTTCGAATTTATTTTAAGTGCATAAATAAATTAGAATATAGCAAATAAATAATTTAGAATAAAGTGAACAAATAATTTAGAAAATAAATAATTTAGAATAAAGCGAACAAATAATTTAGAATAAAGTAATTAAAATAACTTAGAATAAAGTAAATAAAATAATTTGAATATAGTAAATAAATTTAAAAAATAGTCACTATGCGCCACTTAACTCAGCGTGAATAAATTCAGCGTGAATTAGAATAAAAATTGCGTATTGAATAAATTTGAATAAAGTTACGTATTAATTTTTTTTTTGAAAAAAGACCTAATTAAACTCAGCTTGAATTTGAATAAAGTTGATTAATCGACGATGAGGGAGATGAATAAATAATGTAATGGCTTGTAATGATTTTGAATAATCTTGGAACATTTTGGAACATTTTGTTATTGAATAAAGTTGAAGATTTTGAATAAATTTGAAGCGAAATTGCGCATTGATTAAATTTGCATATTGATTAAATTAAATTTGAATCGAAATTGCGTATTGATTAAATTTGAAGTGAAGTCGCGTATTGAATAATTTCGATTAAAGTCGCGTATTTCAATTAAAAATTGTGTATTCGAATAAACACTAATTAAGTCCAACGTGAATTCGAATAAAAGTTGCGTAATGAATAAATAAATTCGAAAAGTGATAAATTCATTACATTACATTACATTACATTCGAAAATATACTTTACAACTACAACAATTATCTTACCCCTGAATGGGGTAAATTCAAACTTGCTAAGCAGCAGGACTCTAACATTCGTCCGATATTTCTACTGTTCCATTCAAAAGATTAAATTTTTGTTAGTCTTGGTTTAAATGACGGTATTCAAGTGTCAAAAAAATGAGGTCCATTCTTTAACACTTCAATACCTTCATTTAAACCAGTCTAACAAGAATTTAATCTTTTGAATGAATCAGTAGAAATGTCGGTCGAATGTTGGAGTCATGCCGTTTAACAAGTTTGAATTACCCCATTCAGAGGAAAACAATTGTTGTAGTTGGGAGGTGCATTTTCCTGCCTAATCACGATCTTCTGGCGGAATCAGACTGTTGATACTTGATAATATCTTCAGTTGATCTCAGCAACGCTACCCGCATATCGATCCACTGGAACATGATGTGCTCCCAAAACATGTTCTTCACGTTTTCGTCGTTCGTTAATTCCACCCAAGTGAATGATATTCTCCCCTCGTCGAGCGTTGGACGTTTATACCGAACGTATTCCACCCTCCTTGTGTCTATGGGGTTGACTCCTTGGTTGAATTCATTCAGTTGATCCTTGAGACATCTTAAGTTACACCAAGGCACCAAACCTTCAACCTCTGAGGTTCTCCGCCGTTGAATTGTGCATGAACGTCGATCCACTTGGCCTTTGTTTCAAATCTACACAATAAGAAATTAAAAATAATCAATGAAAAACTCATTCAAACATTTCATCAAACACTTGGATTGTAAATTATACATAAACCCTAAAACTCATAACTACAACATAAACATGCAAACATCTAAACATTTAAGCAATACAAGTCATTTACATGTAAATATAGTCATTTCTTGCAAAAAAAAATCAAAATTTAAACAAACGCTAAATCTAAAAAAATTCTCTAAAACTCAAAACTACAACATAAACATGCAAACATCTAAACAATTAAGCAACACAAGTCCTTTTCATGTAAACATTGTATGATTTCTTGGCAAAAAAACCAAAATTTATACAAACCCTAAGTCTAAAAAAATTCTAATTTAAGAGAAAAATCTAACATATAAACATAAAAGGTTAATGGTGTTTGATTCTGAAAATTTACTTGTTATTGGAGTGTTGTTTGATTTGAACTTGAAGGAATTTTGTTTTTGGGTGATTTGAGAGAGGTTTTTGAGATTTTAGATGAGAAATGAGGAAATGAGGTGTTCTGCCTTGTTTAAGACAGCACGTAGCGTGAGTTAAGTAACGCAGAGTTTAACACTTGCGTTACTTAACTAGCACAAGGGCATTTTTGGAATGGCTGTAGAGCGCGGGTGTTTTGTGTTGGGGGAAGAGCAGAAATCAATTTTTCTTAGGGTATTAAGCCCAACCTTAAGTATTCCGCTACCCATTCAGGTTAGCTTGTATGCGCCACACGTAGGCTACATAACATTCGTAACAAAAAAAAAGTTTGAGGTTTGAACCCCGATCATTGCGAACATTAAATAATATTTATGTAACTATCAATCGAGTTACACTTACAAAACAAACCAAATAATATTTTTTTTGTGGTGGCCGGGATTTGAACCTCAGAACTTGGATATACTATACATTGTTCATACCAACGGAGCTAAGTTCACGAGAATCGGCCAAATAGTGATTTAATAAAAAAAAAAAAAAGTAATTTAATGATTTTGGGGCAATAAACTGTACTAGCTTTTCGAACGGCCTAAGAAGTTCCAACAAAATGGGGGCATTCTTTGACTTTTGAGGCAATTAACATTAAGCAGGTAGAATCAGATTCATTTCATACTACATTTGTGTTGTGTTGTTATATGTTTTGTGTCACTCTAACAACCTCTAATTTTGTTCTTCATTTTCCTTTCTAGAAAAGCACAAAGCATAAAAAAATCATCTTTTCTCTTTTTTCAATCAAAACACGTGAAAGAGTTCAGTGAAGGAATAAATGGAGCTAACAGTAACGTGATTTTTTAACACTGAAGAAAAGGATCATGGCGGCCATGGAAGGAGGAATCTCACAGGAATTAACGCCAAGGTATTATGCCCTTTGCACCATTGGAGGAATGCTCAGTGCTGGTACCACTCATCTTGCTACCACTCCTCTTGATGTTTTGAAAGTTAACATGCAGGTTGGTTGCATTTTCATTCCATTTTTTTTATTTAATTTCTTTGTTTCATGATAATGGAGTGATTTTTAGTTTGTTTGATTAGGTTTTAGAAATGGGGAAGTGGAAAAATTGGATTTTTTAGATTTTTTAGATACCCTTTTGTGTTTGAGTATGATTTTGTACCCTAATGTTTACTAACACTATATGTGGAAAATAGGTTTTTTTAGGAAGCCCTTTATGTTTAAGAGTGATTTTCACACTAATGGACAAAATATGTGGAAAAGTTGATTTTTTTTGGCTAACCTTTCATGGATGAGAATGATTTTGGACCCTAATGTTTAGTAGCAATTTATGTGGGATGGAAAAACATTAGTTTTTTTGGGATACCTTTATGTTTGAGAGTTATGTTTCACACTAATGGACAAAAAATGTAGGAAAATTGAATATTTATGGTTTACCCTTTTATGGATGAGAGTGAATTTGCAACCTAATGTTTATTAACAATATATTTGGAAAAACAGTTTTTTTTTGGGCTGCCCTTTGAGGTCTGGGAGTGATTTTGCACCCTAATGTTCATAACAAAATACGTGTAAAAACATTTTTTTTTTCTTCCGGGGCTAACCTTTATGTTTGAGAATGATTTTTCACACTAATGCATAAAAAATGTGGAAAAAATTGAGAGTTTCTGAGTTTGAACCCTGACTGGAAGAATGATTGGTCAGACTTTACTTACCTCTCAGCTGAACTGGAGGGTTAAGACAGAACAAAATGTGGAAAACTTGACTATCTTTGGCCACCCTTTATGAGAATGATTTTTCACCCTAATGTGTAGAATTGATCTTGTTGTTCGTTTTATCATATTTAATTAATGGAGGAAGTGATGTTGTTACATGTAGGTGCACCCTATTAAGTATTACAGTATTTCGTCATGCTTTACTACATTATTGAGGGAACAAGGGCCTTCTGTCCTGTGGAAAGGATGGACAGGCAAGTTCTTTGGCTATGGTGCTCAAGGAGGGTGCAGATTCGGTCTCTACGAATATTTTAAGGGACTTTACTCCAATGTATTGGTAGACCAGCACAGAAGTCTTGTATATTTTCTTAGTAGTGCATCTGCTGAAGTATTTGCCAATTTAGCTCTATGTCCATTTGAAGCTGTTAAAGTCAGGGTTCAAGCACAACCTAGTTATGCTAAGGGCATGTTTGACGGCTTTCCAAAGGTATATGCAGCAGAAGGCGCACGAGGGTAAAGAAATATTTCAATACGTTCGTTTACTACTTGATGTGCATCTGTCTTTAGGAGACGATTTTGATTATTTATCTTCTATTTTATGTGCTGCTTGCAGATTCTACCGTGGACTTGTTCCACTTTTGGGTCGAAACATTCCATGTAATTTCATTATCTCTTGAAACTTTATTTAATCTTGCACTAGTTTGGGCTGTACAACTTTATATTTAAAAATTAACGAAACATTAACACTATCTATATGCTGGCTGCCATTCTATCTTGTGAAATCTTCCAGCATATAATATAACTGTATGCTTAAAGATGTTTAGCTGGAAATTGGTTGACTTAAAGATGTTTACCTGAAAAAAATCTATTAAATTTTTACGCCTTGCTTTTCTCTTTGGTATATATTTTGGTATCTTTATCATTTCTGGCCTACATAATGTCTGGAATTTTTCTTCATTTGCTTTTGCTGAATCGTTTATTGTTAGTCACATGCTGAGGTCTGAGAAACTATTTGATTGATCAGGTTATAGGGCATTAGTTACCTGTTGGTTGATAAACTAACAAAAGATTTTTAATGCTTAAGTAACATTAGCTTTTATAAGCTATGTATGAGCTTATTCTTTTGGATTATGTTGTAAATTATTATGTTTCCTCTGACTATGTTGTAATAGTGAAATAGATGTTGAATTATAAATTATAAAATAACAATAAACTTCTTTAAAGCTAAGCATGGTGAGTGTTCAGTATATTCTTCTGGACTATGTTGCAATTATTTTGTTGTAACTACGTTCTTGTGACTAAGTTCCTGTGATGGTGATGAAATTTGTAGTTTCAGTGATAGTGAGCTATAAGTCTATAACTCATGCACATGTTCATCATTGAACTGAATATTGAGTATCCTGTTTTTTTTGTTGGACAGTTTCCATGGTTATGTTCTCAACATTCGAGCATTCTGTTGATTTTTTGTATCGCAATGTTGTCAAAAGAAAAAAGGAGGAATGTTCAAAAGCTCAACAGCTAGGTGTGACATGTTTAGCTGGTTATACCGCTGGATCCGTTGGTAGCTTTGTTTCTAATCCTGCTGACAATATAGTAGCTTCTCTTTATAACAGAAAAGCCGAGAGTCTTGTTCTGGTATTTGCTTCTTTGCAATTGCATTTGATTTATCATTTAGTCTTGTTCTGTTGTACTTGTACTAATTGCGTTCTACTTATTCTATGGCAGGCTATCAGAAAAATTGGGCTAGCCAATTTATTTACCAGGAGTCTTCCTATTAGAATGTTGCTGGTTGGTCCTTCTATAACTTTGCAATGGTTTTTCTACGACACTATCAAAGTTTTAGGCGGACTGTAAGTGCATTACTTCCTAAACTTTTAGGTCGCATTTATTCTTTTATAGTTTGCTCTGTTGCATTCTTCTCTTTTGTTTAAGTATTATTTATCTGTGGACAATTACATAGTAAAGAACAAAATTGGAGAAAGATATAGACCATTAAAATTTAATGAAATTTAGTCAGAAATAACTGTTGATTATTTAGTTTGAAAGTGAACCTTAATGTCAGAGGCAAAGTAGTTAAAATCAAGATTTTACTTAGAATCGGAAAGGGGAGTGAAGATCGTAAGATCCTACATAATTGATAACCTCGTCTCTCTCTCTCTGTCTCTCTCTCTCTCTCTCTCTCTCTCTCTCTCTCTCTATCTCTCTTTCAATCACTACAAACACTTAAGCAAGCTTAAATTCAAAGTCCATAAGGTCATATATAACTCTAGTCAGAAGATATAAACCTAAGCTAAAGTAGTAAGTAATACATGCTGCTTAACAACTCCAAATAGGCAAATACACAAAACACCAAGTTTTTAACAAATACGCGGAGATGTGCAGGAGAGAGTAGTCTTAGAGTTGAGAGAGAGAGGGGGAGGTAGGGAGGGGAAACTGCACCGAGAGATGCCCATGTTAGGGCTTCCATTTTCATCCAGAAAAAATAGATTTTCTAGCAACTAGGTTGCAGAACTAGACCCACAAAAATGATTGCTGATTGAGCATTGCTCCTGTAATGATCGTTCCGAAAGTCATCTGATGTTACCGACGCTACGTATAAGCACTACAACCTGCCAAATTGAGTGTTATGAAATCTAAAGATCGTATAATTGTACGATCTTACAAGTAAGATCACGATCTTGACTGTGGTTAAAAGATGTGTTAGCAGCCCCACACTGAGTATATAAAAGGGCTAAATGTAGTACTTAAGTCACGAGGCTCTCCCACGTAATGGACTAGTCTTTTGGGTTGGGCTCTCTTCATGCATCTGCTTAAGTCCTAACAACAAGACAAAAATATTATAGTATCTTGAAATTATAACAGAGCATAGTTTATCTCTTACAGTCACTTGCATATTTCTTAGTCATTATCGTGATTTGTTTATTTATTTAGGATTTGACTCTTGTATTAAAAAGTAAGGGTTAGTGTTTAGTTTTTTTCTATCAAATCATATCCATCAATCATATTAAACCATATTCATATTTCAAAGTTCTTATTCTTTGCTTCCCTCTTTATCTAAAACCCTATAACTATAACTTCAACATGGTCTTATAATGGTATTGCCCTCCACAATTTGTCTAATCATTAATCTGCTAACGAGTTCCCTAAAGCCTGAAATTACTAAAATTTGAAAACACTATTCTTCTTGTCAACTATGTGTGCATTCCAACCTTTTCTCTCTATCTCAAGTTTTCTTTTGTTTGTGTTTTGAAGCTCTGCTCTGTTATGTCATCCTCATATTGTGTTTTTAAGTTATCCTCAATTGTGTGATCTTTTCAGCATGTTCACAGTCTCTCTTATGCCCTCTCATCTTTGTCGCACTTTAAGAATCTTTCAGCTGTAGTTTGACACTAATACTGTCTCAGTTGCTGTTTGATATTGATATTGTCTCAGTTGCGGTTTCACATTGGTTTTGTCTCAGTCAGTTGCAGTTTGGCAATGGTATTTTTGTCTCTGGCATTTTGACACCATTGTTTTTTGTCTTAGTTGTGGTTTGTGAAGTGATCCATTGGTAGACAAATTTAGTTTTTAAGGGTCCTCGTCAAATTTACTGTTGTTTAGCTATGAGAATAATAGTGAGACGAAGAAATAAGCAATAAAGGTTGTGCCCTTGTGGAAGTAAATGACGCAAACGCAAGTGACTTCCTTTGAGGAAGAGAGAAGAAAAATATGATCATTAGCCTAAAATACAAGAAATTCGTTAATTTCTATTCAACTTCAATCTCAGTTTTTCACTATAATAGAAGCCAAATTAGTCTCAAACCTACAAATACCGACTAGTAAATAATTCTCGTTGCTTTTAAACGCATCACATAACTCTTCAATCTGATATTCAGAGCTCAAGATATGGTCAAAATAATTAAGAAAAGTCGTCGCCCATAAGTCCTTTAGTGCTTCTTCATTCTTTGCTCCATTAGGGCCTGTTGGGGCTCCTAGGTCTCCCTTAGTTAGGCATCAATATTTTTTCGTAGTTTCATCTGTCTTAGCTGCAATTTGGTCTCGATTCTTGTTCCATATGTTATTTGTCCCTGCTAATTTTCAAAATCAAATTATATTATTTGGTTATTTTTCACTTTCAAAGAATACATCTGTAGCAATCATATAGTAAGCTTTAATTTAAGGGGTATTGTTAGAATATATGAAAATATCTTAAAGTATATTAGATTATCTTATATGATTAGTTTCTAATCTTATAGTATCTTAGATTATCCCTTTAGATGAGTTTCATATTTTTTAGTTATTATTATAATTTATTTATTTAATTAGGATTTGGGATCTTGTATTAGTATTCTTTATAAGTGGGAGACTTTCTTCGCCTTACAAGCCTATTGTGTGAGGTTGAGTTCGATCCAATCTGAAT
>Ga0315913_1001303_pt1 | contig 27057 bp, 20 predicted proteins | sample MpolsnodulesMG_FD_207736 | JGI IMG/M metagenome (GOLD analysis project Ga0315913, IMG submission 207736) | Medicago polymorpha root nodule microbial communities from Los Angeles, California, United States - small nodules | ecosystem: Host-associated > Plants > Roots > Nodule | place: USA...
GCACTAGTTTCACCACATAAAAGTCATATTATCATATATTTATATAAATTACATAATGTTAGTTATATATTGGCCACAACAAATTGGTGTTACAATTTTGACCCCAAAATATACGTCGGTGTAATTTCTACAAAAAAAAAGGACTAACACCGACAAAAAAATCACTCATTAAAGACCAAGTGATTGGGGTAGATCAAGTGAAATAGAATCTTCCTCATCTTCCGCAATAACTTCAAATTGTTGCTTTGGTTTTTCGGGAGTGTCCAATAAAATATGCGCTGCTTTGTTTGACTCCTTTTGTGGTTGCGGTGATTTGTTTCCACTTTCAATAATCATGAGCTTTCGAACAACTCATGTTGATCCAAATACTCATATTCCCAAGTCACCGCAAATCCACAATGTCCATCGCCTATAACATCCACCACTTTTTCAATAAATGGAAGCATGAAGCGTGACATATAATCAATAGGCCTCATAACCGGAATAGCCTTAGGCTTTGGATACCGAGTAGGTGGTAGAAGTGGGGAAAGTGATGTTTTACCAAGACGAGCACCTCTTTTTCTTTTAAATGATGAAGTTGTTGGTGATGCTGACGGTTGACTATCCAGATTTTGGGAATCAACAACCTCCCACGAAGAAGGGATTCGACTAGTCGATGTAATTTTTCCTTTAGACCTCGCAATATCCAATTTTTTCTTGGCTTCCTTGGTTGGTACTTTTCGTGGTGGTGGAGACATCATGATGGTTTCAGGAAATGCCAACTGCCGCAAAACCTCTTTGATTTCAAGCTTCATTTCGTAAGGGACTTTTTGAGACGTTCTTGAATTCCGTTCCACTCTTCATCGACAGAAAAACCATGGTCATTACTTTCTTCACCCATACGTAACCTATGCCAATGATGGTTTATCTCATTCAATAAAATTGGCTTGTCTTCAAGGATTTTAGTAGCAATTTCCCATGCTCATGGAAGCCCGTAAGAAGTCCTTTGAATACAACCACAAATTTCTTTGTCCATGCACAATGTTTCCCTACAACGTACTCTTCCAAAGCAATGTTGTCCAAAGCCCATCTAGACACATGACCACCTAAACCGGAGTACAAAGTGACATCTTTGAATTTATATTCCAATACGGTAACACTTTGACCAAATGTTGTTTGTATCACAGTGAACTGAAGAATCAACATGTCATGTATTTTCTCCTAACAAATACCCAAATCACCCACACTATTGTCCAAATATTTCTTTACTAAAGCATGAGCCGATTCTACCCTGTTGGAGGTTCTGCAACCAAGATGCAACACATGGTCTGTCCATGCCCTCACTATTTTCTCCTTCACTTCATTCATGGTGGTCATGACATACTTTAGGAAAAGTGGGAAATCACTACATGCATCTTGGAACTCCACTAATGCATTTGCATATAACTCTTGAGTGCGCGATTCAACCATAGCTTTCGTCATTATCTTCTTCACAACATCACGAGGTTTCACCTCTTTCCCATCCTTTTTTCCCAAAGGATATTTACAATCTAAGATGCACCTCTTTCCCATCTCCGGATTTTTCGACAAAATTTGGTTTTGTCTCTCCCGGATCATCTTCCGCGTTGTCAACCATTACTAAAATTAAACAAGACAAAACTATGATTTAACAACTAACTAATGCATAAACAACAATGCCATAATGAATTAAAACAAAAAAAATAAAACAAGAAAATGCCTTTCTGCGTTTTTTCAAAATTTCTCGGCAGTTAACTGCCGAGGTTTACCTCGGTGGTAAACTGCAAAAGTTCCCATAACTCAGCAATTAACTGCCGAGGTTTCCCATGTCAGTGTTTTACGTAACCTGACGAAATAAACAACAAAAACAGCTAAAAATCAACCGATAAAAATGCTTAATACCTGTTTTTTACGTCAAAAGTGTGTTGATACCTCCTATGCTTGATGCTTCAATGATTTTGGATCAAGATTTGGTGAAAAAATTATTGGATTTTGGGGTTTAGATGGAAGATGAAAGAAAGGTGATGATGAAATAGTGTGTAGGGGGAGCAGGTGGCTATTTCATCTGATGAAACATGCCGGTTTTTGAATTCCTCGGTAGTTAACTGCCGAGGAGCATTTTCATATTTTACATGCGTGTTTCAGCCTTATGATATGTGTGAACAACAATTTTCCTTTTCCTTTGCCTTTGATGGAAAGTTACATATAGTGAATTTACATTGGTATGAAGTTAAGTTATATTTTGTTCAAGATCCGAGTTCACACTCTATTTAATTAGTTTAGAGTCAAATTGACTTTCATTCATTTTACACAATTAGATTTGTTCCTTTAAAGCATACTCTGTAATTGCTAATATATGGTAGCTTATTTTGTATTTCCACAGTTGGATGATTAGCCGTGAAAATATGCCAATCTTATGGAGGAAATTTAATGATTTTTTTGACTCCAATGTAAAAATCATGTTGACCTTCATGAAAAACCAACAATTGATCTTGTAGAAGGGTCATCATATCTTTCATGAGCCGTAAATTCTTGGACCATTGTGTTGATAGAACTAACCATGTATTCTTGCAATGTGATTCCAATTGTTTTGGCAAGACAATCAATGATTAGAAATTGAATCTACGCCTCGGGTGGATCCCACATCCCCACTCTCCAAAAATTATCAATCAAATGATTGTTCAAATAACACAACTATACATCATAATCATAATTTTAGCAAGGAACGCAATGCAACCACTCAGGCTCATATATGTTCTTTACACTTATTTTGTGCTTGGAACTGCAGTGCATGTCCCAATGTGACTAAGCATTCACTTAATTTCCTGCAGTAAATCTGTCAAATGTTCATCATTAAATTAAAATTCTCATTTTGTATTTAGGAGTTTTATGACCAGACCATGTAACTTATTGATTTCATGACTTGGGGGTGTCCATGCCATCTTCTCATTATTTTCTTGGGTTAATTAAATCAAAGCGAAAAATTCACATTAATGATAGATTTTAATTTCTAAATTCTCCATAGGTTAAAGTGATTATGAAACTAAACAATGAAAGTGGTGACAACCATTATGGTATACCAAAGTGTACTGGAGCAAAATAAATAAAGAAAAATGCTAAATATTATGAAACAAATTGCAAGAATATGCCTTCCTGTGTTTTCCGGCTATCAGTTACATGGTATTTCCTATTTCATTTTTTTTAAACAGCAAATATTATTACGTCGAATGAGTGCAAGACGCACCAAAACATTCGCGAAAGCCAAAGGCCAAAACAAAACATACAAGATACCGTATATATGCGGGACACCCGATACAACCCAACAAAAACCACACCCCAACTCCACCAACCTAAAACAGCCACAAAGCCGCTCAGCAAGGGGCCAAACCAAAGGAAAGGAGCCTGTTGCCGAAGGTATACGAGGGCAAAAGACCAAAACAGAAGCACAGCCTACCCGTGAATACATCCACATCAACGCCCACTAGAAAACCAGCCGCACAAGGGGGCGCAAAAACAGAACCAAAGGAGTTCCATGCCACAAAACAGAAACTTAGAAAGAACTTCCTCCAAAAGAACAAGTAACAGCCGATGTACAGCACTCAAGACAGAACCAAAATCCACACCAGAAAGACGAATCAGCCTAAACAAAAACCTGTTTCCACAAAAAAGATTCAGCAGTACAGATATCAGCTGCCCACACGCAAACCTGCACCAGCAGCAGCCAAATAGAAACCACCTGCCATACACAACTGCACACCAGCCTTACCGCAAAATACAATCTCTCGGGTTCCACAACCATTCAAAGAACAAACACGGCCGCATGTGACCACCACCACGATAACACTTTAATTTCCCATTTCATTTAAAGGCGTTTTGCATGTATTTTTTGCCTTTCGTGTATATAAGTTTTTGTACTAAATAGCATTGGTCATAAATAAAAGCACTATAAAGATTTACAATAAGAACTTCTATCTGGTAATAAAACAAAAAAAAAAAACTTAATAATTATACTCATAAACCTCTTCGGTGAAAGTTTAAGCATAGATTACAAGAACAACTAATTATTTAAACATCCAATCTGAAGGTTTTCCTTATAAATTCCTATATGAACAGAAAATAGCCCTCCTTTAACACCAATCTCTTCAACTTTTTTGGTACTTAAATCAAAATAGGCTAGTTGATCATCTTGTTTTCGAAAGAATATATCACCATTTTTTCCTGCTCCAATAAGAAAATCAAGGCAGGGTAAGGGTCCGATGATAAAGAGTTTAGTCCATGAATTTTTAACACCTACTTCACCCAAAATGTATATGTGCAAAGAACATGCCTTTTCATCCTTTGAAATCATAGCGATTGACTCGTTTAACACCACCAAGTGATTATTCCACCTACCAAAACAAAAAGGACCATGCACATATTCCAAGGGAAAAGGTGTAGTAAAGAAGACTTCACGGCTCAAGTTAAATGACACTATAAATGGCTCATTATCAGTTCTTCCTAACCAATGACACACCCCATTCAAGTACACCTCAGCCCCTACACCACTTTTGCTGTGCCGACGAATAGGTATATTGACATTGAGTTTCCTCCAAATATTTTTCCTTAAGCTATAAATTTGCCATAAGATGTTTGGCCTGGTTAGCATATCTGGTGATTTTCTTTGAAACATGGTGTGATATGGAAAGATGTTCACAGACCGAATAATCTTATAGTCATCTTGAACATGGTCATAGCCAAATCCATGAAGAGTTTCTGAAGTTGAATAATCAGGTGGAGGCTGAATAAGGTCGGAAGGAACGACCTTGAACTCATGAGTAGCAGGATTCCACAATACAACAGTTATATGATCGAAACGGAAGAGACAAACAATGCCGTTAATACAAGAACCCAATATGAAAACATTAGAGTCATCCTTTTGAAATAGCGGTGGCCAATCCAATTTGACCTTATTCTGAAACCTCTCACCAGACAATAAATACATGGAGTAGTGATAACCGCGACTCCTCAACATATGCTTTAGGAATAGACATGCATCAGAATGGTTTGTAGTGGACATGAGATTGTTGCGGAACATGTTCATAAAAATAGGGTTTTCAAATAAAAGAGACCATGGTTTGGATACACATGCAAATCGCTTCAAGGATTTTAAAGGCAACTTGGAGAGAATAGAGAAGGAAATATCATGGTGTATATGGCTTTTCTCACTTGCAGTTGCCATAAAGAACCTTACCAAGGATTATGATCCAGACAGAAAGAGTTGTTGTTGATTCCAAAAGACAAAAGGGGCGTACGGTTTCAGTTCTCCAGTTTGGCTTATTCCAGATCGATGTAACTGGTAGGGGCGTGCGTGTGGATATGTTTTTAGTTCTCCAGTTTGGTTCCTCGATGTGTGACACGTGGCGAAAACAATTTCAACGGTTCAGATAATATATATAAAACTAAAAACAGTTTCAAAACAACCAGAAAAGGGGGGATTGGATATCAATTTGACTGCCAAAATATGTTGATAAACATTGACACAAATAAAGTTCCAATATTCAATGAACGCTACACCTTTTCCACTTGTGAGTCTCAACTCTCTTGCTCCCAACATAAACAAAGTCATGAGCCCAAAAATATGAAAAAACCTATCATTGCAACTTTCCAAGGGCAACAAGGAGAATGAAGCCAACTTTGATGAGCTGAACCCTAGCTCTACCGAGCTGAATCTGCTTCAACAAGAGAATTTGGTCCCTCTTGTCCATTGAGTTTGAACTTAATATGCTTTTTGTGCTAACTGCTGAGTTATGAATGGCGAATCTATCTTGTGAATGGCCGAGTTGGGTTTAGTGTTGTCTAGTCATATCGGCACATAAACTTCATTGGCCGTACTTATAAATTTTATGCATTTGAAATCCCTCCATTTACCATAGGTAGTTCTCCACTTGAACAAACCGACATAGTGGGAGAAACCCCTGTCATCTCATATGGGCTTCATTTCCACGGTTTGCATAACTATGTCTTTTAGTTTGCTCCCAATGGTGTCAATGTGCTCTTCAGTATCCTTGAAGATATCAATATTTATATTCTCCAAATTACTCATGTGAATATCAGACGAACTCAATATTTTAAAAAGAAATAAACATCAATTCAGTCCCTAAACTATCACTCACTTTCGAATTTAGTCTCTAAATTATATAAATATAATTAGTTTTAAAGTATATGAAATCTATCAATTTAGTCCCTAAAGTATCTTATAATTTGGGACGTAGGGAGTAACTGATTTTGTTTCTATTCTTCTATATGGGGTGCTAATCGGCAGGTGTTTGATGAAGCTGATATTCTTCTCTGCGGGAGCTTCTAGAATAAAGTAATCCGCCAGATTAACTTGCTTCACTATAATGAAAACCTCTTGTCTCTATAAAGAACGTCAGTATCAGATGAATTTCCAACTACAGCCATCCGAGACGAGGAGGATGATGATAACAATGAGGATATTCTCAATATTAATAACGAAGATGAATCTTTCAATAACAGAAGAAGTGATTGGAGGAGAGTTAGGAAACATTTGAACGTTTGCAGACACACTTCCGGTGAATGGAAAGAAAACAACCGGTGCATTTGTTGAAACACATGTTTCCTGACTGAGTGGGTTAGTGGAAACCATCTTCAATGTCATAATATATCATATATGCACAACATCTTTGATCTTATGCTATTTAGGCTTTGCTTTCAAATCATGTCTTCTTCTATACATTTGTGATTTCATTTTTTGTTATTTCTTTTCAATTTTCAGATTGAAGCAAAGATGGATAGAAGTGACAGTTGAAACTTGATAGACAGGTGAAGGAGCTCACAAGGACTGTGAATCAGAGTTTAAAACGATTAATGTTAGTGCACAAAAACCATAACGGAGTTGTGAGCGAAAGGAGTAGAGGGTTTCTGCTTAGTCAAAGAATGTTCCCTACCAATAGGTGAATATATCACTCTAAATCTTAGGTGTCACTCTCCATATGAATTCATTGTTCTTGTAATTCATACACACCAACCATATTAAGTTATTAACTCTTCAAATAACAAATAATTTCCGTTCATGAATCGATCTTCAAATAACAACCTTGTGGTTGCACTTATGGCTTTTTCGAAATAATATTTGCTATAATTCATCATGAATTCTCCCCTCTGCTACTGGTACCTCCTATTCTAATGAAGCTTGACAAGATAAGGATTAATATATACTCTTAATTAAGGCCCAAGGTGTGAGACATAGTACAAAACAATAGTTACCATTCAATCAACAACACACAACATCTCCTTTTTCTTTTGAAGAGAAAAAGGGAGAAAGATAGAACTGTGACTAGCAGCATCATCTGTGATGATGGTGGAGGCATCATCATCCAAATCTCATCAACCAATCGTCGAAGCTAAAGAATACGGAACCAGCCATAGAAGCAATCTCTCTCGTAAGGATCAAGATATAACAAATCGAATGGTTATCAAGAGAAATGGTAAGCTTTTCCAAGCGCAAAAATCTTGAGCTAACAAGTGTAGCTGTAGGTGTTATTTTTTCAATTAACCAAAACAATATGAAAAATCAAATGTCTGCTGTGGTTGATGTTCTAGTAAAGGTTCTCAAACTAGGAGAATTTATTTCTAGTTCAACTATATACATAGGTGGAGTGCGCAAAGATTCCATAATTACCATCCATTGGTATCTGTTTTAAAAGATGCTGATACAGTTTGTGTGGCAATGAGAAATCCTCCTTTTGACGAGAGGTTGGAGTTGAAAAAATGTGGTGTTAATTTAAGCTTTGAAGGAGATGATGGTTATAAAGGAGACGGAGAACCGCTGGACAAAATTACAGGCTTGCAATCGGTTTTAGAAAGGTTGGCCAGCTTTTTCAACACTTGTAATGAAGGTGCTGATGCCACAAGATGATCAAGGTCAACATGAATTGGAGGAGGAAAAAGAAGAGGTTGAAACTAGATTACTTGGTGCTAAAGGCAATTCCATTCTTGTCTTTCTGCTAAATGGTTTAGCAATGAGCTGAATGAATTGATTTCTTGTGTTAAATGCTATGATCAGTGGGAAACTATATCTCAATGAGCTTTTAGTCAAGACTTTTCCGGATTTTTTGATTTTTTTTCTTTCTTTTTACCCCCTTATACACTTTGAAAGTATATATAAGGCAGAAAAAAAACACAGATGCTCACTCAAAAGTACCTAAAGAGTTTGAAACCTTCATTACAAGCATGAGTACAAACACCATTTTCTAACCCTCCTCTAACTTGAAAAGCAAGGACCTTCTCATCAACTTGTTCCTTACACTAGACAAGTAGTAAGTATATTATGCTGCCACCAAAACATAAGGCACTCCAATTTCTCAACAACCATGTTCTGATTTCAGTCTCTAATCTCAAAACAATGCTTAGCCTTGTCCCAAGGTCCGTTGATCTCGAACTTGTATTACATTGAATGTTTTTGTCGCAACTTTGTAATCCAAGACAAAAAGAATCAAGCTTTTAATAGAAAACTATGTAAAGATCAAAACACAGCGATGATTAACACTCTTTGGGTCTGTTTGCATAAGGCGTGCTCCTTCAGGCGTTGAGCCTTAAAGCGGTGTATGTTAGTCCACGTGCCATCATAAGATTGACCATCTCGCCGGTCTAGAACAAAAACCTAATAACAAGCACGCCAAATTCAACGATTTATACACAATAGCGTGGAATGAACTTGTGGGTCATTTACGACAAAACAAACAGGTGAAGCAGTATGGAAGACACCATCACAACCTTCAACAACAGAGTCAAAGAACCTTCTTCCAAAAGATCTGCCTTAAAGAGTTGCAACCTCTCTTTTGCACTATCAAGTTTAATCAAGTGATCAACCGTTTTAGAATTACCTGCTTGCACACCAAAGCAAGTTTCTAGTTTCTACCTTTAGAGAGTGGCGTCCATCATGGCTTTTAAGGATCGACTCACTTTTAAGAAGTTGGAGGCTCTGAGTTCAAACTCGTGACTAAGACAAAAGATTAAATATTAATCTAACGATTAACTATTAACATTAACCCTTAAAAAATACAATTTTTTTATTACAACACTATATTACATTACTATATATTATTTATTTAATTATATCTAATAATCTGTGAAGCCCAGATACGAGATACAATACGGATACGATACTGCACCGATACGTCGATACGGAAAAATTTCAAAAATAAGATACGATACGGCTGGGATACGTTAATAAAAAAATTATATAATTAAATGTACAATATAATTATAACCATTTTTTTAATATGCAACTATATTAACATACAAAAGAAACCAGTCATAGGCTCGTAGCACATCAACATAAATATAAATAATATCGACGATTAAGAGAGTGATGATTAGTTAATTACATACACAATATATCCCAAAAAAAACACCATCAGTGCTATACTATATCCAAAATGAACATTGTTAGTGTTATACTATATCGATCCAAAAAAGAACACATAAGTACTCAGAAGTTAAGTTAGTTTAGTCAACATTAATTGGAAAATATCGGTGCAGGATAATTATCAAATACTCTCTTGATAAGTATCGGGAAGTATCGGATAATTATTTTTTTAAAAAATAAAATTTAATCTTCGGATACTCTCCTGATACGTATCGGGAAGTATCAGACAGGTATCGGTGCAGGATACGCAGGGGATACGATACACCATCCATTTTGAAGTATTGGGGTTTCACAACTAATAATACTTATTAGTTTAATTTAATTTATATTTTACTATTTTATTTATTTTAAAATAACCGACTATCGTTGTTTCGTAATGTTAAATTTTAGTATACTATATGTTATATTTCACTAGTCCTCCCTTAAATAGTCCATTTAGTCAAATAATAAAAATTCAATGGTTCATTGTACCCAAAAAGAAAATTCAATGGTTCAAATAGTTTTTATTCTTCAATGTTTTTAGATTAAATACATTTTTAGCCGTTGTAAAAATTTTGTTCAACTTTAGTCCTATTTTATTTTTACAGTGATTGAAATCACTCACATTTTTAGTTAACAGCCTAAATTTTTTAGCCACTTGAAGAAAAAATAAACATTCATTGTATTTATTGATGGTAAAATAAAGACTTATAGTATTTCACCGTACCTGACAATGATAAATTAATCCTAATACTTCTAGGAATTTGTTTTAATAAAACAATACGAAAATTACCTCCAAATATTAGAGAGGTCAAATTTGGAGATCACTCATTTATAATGTAACTTTTTGATTATAAACAAATATCCTAAACGATAAAAAAAATGTTATAAAATCATACCTTAGATTGAAAATCCATAAAAAAAAAAAGAAGAACATTACCTTCTTTTTGTACTACATTGAAATTCAAACACATGCATAAATATGGTGGTTTGATACCGAAACCCATACAGCTATACTTCTAAGTTCTAATTGTCAAACTAGTCTTTTTTAATTTATCTTATCATACTACATATTAGAATTCAACAGCTATCATGGCAACCTACTGAATCTTCACATATATCTTAATCTTTCTTGTTCTCTCTTTTTCCACATTCTTCCTTATTTAATAATGCTTCTAGACTTGATACTTAAGTTTGTAATGATTTGGAGAAGATTATGTACAGACAACGTGGATCATATGTTATTAATAATTGTGGTTGAAAATAAAACCTAGGCATCAGCCTCCAATTGGTGTTGCAATTTTTGAAAAGAATTTTCTATATGTCCGTTTTCCCTTTTTTGCGGTAGTATGAAGTCTAAAATGCAAAACTTCTACACAACAATTATTTAATTAGTTGAGCATTAATTAAGTAATGAGTTGAGGTGGGTGTTGAATAAAAAGAAATAATGAGTTGAGTGCTGCATTTGACATGTCCTAGTGCATTAGCTGCCTTTGACAAATTTAATTGAACACTGACATAAGATTGTAGTCAAAAGAAGGTAATTGGAAAGAATTTACGATTGTAAGTGTATTACATATTACAAAAAATTTATTTTTAATCCTCCACAAAAAGTGGTAGTATCAATTTAGTTCCCGATAAAAAAATTAAAATATCAATTTGGTCTCTTTCTCTCAAAAAAATTCAATTTGGTCTCTTAATGTTAGAAATAAACATTTTTTTTTATTATTTTATGAAGAAATAAGAAAGTGGAAAGGAAGGAGCAATATTCAAATTTACTGATATTTGAACAACAAAATTCTTTTGGGGGCAAATTTTCCTAAAAAATATAATTGTTGTAGAGACCTAAAATATCTTTGATTTTCGTATATGATACACGTGGACTATTGTATGACGGTGGAGCACCATGAAATCACGATTTGAAAATGAGAAAAAAACTCTTTTTATTTTATTACAGAAGGACTAACATTGCTATGTTAATTTGTGGAAGGGGCTAGAAATTGTTTTTTTTCTTTTTCTTCAGGACTAATACAAGACTCCACGGTTTTTAAGGGACCAACATTATAGGTCATCACTCAATTGCAATTGGACAACTTGACTCCAACAACATCCCGACCCAATTCTAAATTACCATAAATCTCAATGATGTTGGGGTATTAAGTGTAGATAATGAAAAGGCCGCACATTGATTGAAAGGTGGATGTTGAACAATATATAAATGAGATGATTTATATACTTAATGTCTTCATAATTTAAGTGAAGATGTAATGTTCAAACCACTTATGAGGTTGCTTTTAGGGCAATGTCATGATTCCTAAGTCCCTTCAAGACTCTAGAGTGGTCTAATGTTGGTATTTCATGTAAGAGTAAGAGTTCCACATTGAAGTAAAAGTGAATGTTAAACATCAAGCAAGTCAAGAGATCTATATGTCTAATATCTTAATATTTTGGATGAAGATGTGGTGTTCAATTCCACTTGTTGGTTGCTTAAAAAGTACAACTTGATGATTTCCATACTTTCCTTACGACACAACATTGCAATAAGAGCTAACGACTTAAAATGAGTGCCAACAGCGGTGCAACTGAAAGTGCATGTGGAATAAAACTTGTGCTTGAGGGATTGCATATAATAATGAAAGGATGAACTCATACTTGAAAGAGATTGATGATGTGTCAAATGTGAAATAGAGGTCTCACGTTCGATCGAAAAATGAATGTTGAGCACCATATAAATAAAGAGATACATACACCTAATATTTTAAGATTTTGAATAAAAATTTAATGTGTAATTCACTTGTGTATTTGTTCTTAGTACAATGTATCTCTGTCTCCATCATGATCCAACAAATGGAAAGGTTAAGAAAGAAATTAAACAAATTTAACCAAAAGTTTGAATTTGTCAACATTTGATTTGCTACGAAAGTATAATACAAGTAAGGAGCCAAACAAGCTTGTTGACCACATAAATAGAAATTATCATAACAGAACAGACAAAGTATAAGTAATGAGTTGAGCTGGGTTATAAATAAAAAGAAATAATGAGTTGAGTGCTGCATTTGACATGTCTGCACTAGCTGCCTTTGACAAATTTAATTGCACACTAACATAAGATTGTAGTCAAAAGAAGGTAATTGCAAAAAATTTAGGATTGTAAGTATTTTACATATTGCAAAAAAATTATTTTTAATCCTCCACAAAAAGTGAAAGTATTAATTTGGTTCCCGATAAAAAATGAAGACATCAATTTGGTCTCTTAAGTTTTTTTTTTTTTGAGGAATTGGTCTCTTAAAGTTAGAAATCAACAAATTGTAATTTTAATTGTTTTATGAAGAAATAAGAAAGTGGAAAGGAGGAATGAGCGATATTCAAATTTACTTATTTTTGAATTATAAAATTCTTTTGGAGCAAATTGTCACCAACAATAATGATTGTAAAGACCTAAATATCGTTTTTGGGGCAATTTTTTTTTGTTGGAGCGCCACAAAAGTTGATCACGATTTGTTTTTTGATGGTCGGGGTTTGAACCACAGACCTTACATACTACCAATTGAGTTAAGCTCACAATGACAAAAGTCGATTACTGTTTAAAAACGAGAAGAAATCTATTGGATTTTTTTACACAATAATTAACATGGCTATGTTTATTGGTTGAAGGGGCTGAAAATGCTTGTTTTCTTTCTTAGGGACTAATACTAACTCCACGTTTTTTAAGGATCAAAATTACAAGTTACAACTCTTTATTCTATTGTTATTGGACCAACTTGACTCCAACAATATTCCGACTTAATTCAGAATTATAAAAAAAAAAAAATTATGAGAATTGTGCTTGTGTGTCAAGTGTGGGTAATGCAAAAGTCTCACCTTACTTAAAAAGTGAATATTGAACAATATATAAATGTGAAAATCCAACAAAAAAGAAACAAAAAGAACTCTACATGGGTGTTTGTTTTTACCTAATGCTTTTAGGTTTCAAGTGAACAAGGGATGTCCAACTCTCTTGTGTGTTTGCTTTTATGGCCAATATGATGATCCATGAGCCCCCTCAAAACCCTAGAGTGGTATAATGTTGATATATCAAGTGAGAGTAAGAGTTCCACATGGGAGAAAAAATGAATGTTTGACATCATATAAGTTAGGGGATCCATGTATCTAATACCTTAATATTTTTGGTGAAGATGTGATGTTCAATTCTACTTCTTCATTGATCAAAAAGAGCAACATGATGATATCTTATCTCTCCTTCCTTATAACTTAATAGTGTTATCAAAACTGGTGATTTGAGAGGAGTGCCAACGATGGTGCACGTGTATGCGGAAGAAAACTTATGCTTGAGGGGTTGCATACACATATGAATGAATGAATTCATACTTGAAAGGGAGATTGATGATATGTCAAATGTGAATTAGAAGTCCACCTTTAATAGAAAATACATGTTGAACAACATATAAATCACGATATTCATATACTTAATGTTTTAAGATTTTAAATAAATATTTAATATCTAATTCACTTGTGTATTTGCTCGTAGTCTAATACGACTATCTTTGTCCCAATCATTTTACCCAACAAATCGAAGGGTTAAGAAAGAAATTAACCAAAAGTTTGAATTTGTCAACAGTTGATTTGCTAAGAACGTATAAATACAAGTACAGAATTTGTCAACAGTTGATTTGCTAAGAAAGTATAAATACAAGTAAGGGGCTAATCAAGCTTGTTGACCACACAAATAGAAATATCATTTTTTTGATTAGATTCAAATAGAAATTATCATAACAGAACGGACAAAGACACTTCTCTCTCTCTCTCTCTCTCTCTCTCTCTCTCTCTCTCTCTCTCTCTCTCTCTCTCTCTCTCTAATAGAAAGTCTCTGAAGTCCTCTCTCTCTCTAACACCATTTTCAACATCAACAAAACCCATTATACTTCTCTCCTTGTCCAAATTCATTGGACAATTGCAAAGAGAAACAGAGAGAACTTCACATGGGTCTCTGTTTTTCCCTTCTCCACCCCTCCTCTGCACCCCCTCAATCTTCTTCCTTCAACAGACCTCTTTCTTCAGGCAAGTCTTCAACTTTTCCATTTTCTCAATCACCCATCTTCACAAATTTTCATTTCCACTCCAAATCACAACATGGGTCATTCCATTTTCCATCAAAAGTTTTTGAAAATAACACTTTCCTCTGTTTCCTCTGTTTTCTCTGTTTTCAGGTTCAACAAGCACTGTTGGATTCTCAGCAACTACAAGCAGTGCTGGAAGAAGCCAATTCTCTGAAGTAGCAAGTGGAAGCATTGATGATACTACTGAAGGAGGGTATCTTACTTTTCCTTCACCAAATGGTCAAATTCTTGAAAGACCAAATTTGAAGGTTTTTGCTTTTATTGAATTGAAAGCTGCTACAAAAAGCTTCAAATCTGATACATTACTTGGTGAAGGTGGTTTTGGAAAAGTTTATAAAGGTTGGTTAGATGAGAAAACACTTTGTCCTTGTAAAGCTGGTTCTGGAATGGTTGTTGCTATCAAAAAATTGAATTCTGAAAGTACTCAAGGTTTTCAAGAATGGCAGGTGAGTTTAATTTCAACTCTAAGGTTTTTTACTGGTTGAATTACTAATTTAGTGTATACAGTTTTAGATTTTGAATTTATCAATTTATAGTTTGTGAAATGATTGATATTTTATAGTAGTATTTTAAATTAGAAACATTTGATCAATTTAGTTCTTTTACAAAATAAAAATTTAGACTTAGATCAAGGGAGACACTTCCTAATATAAGGTGAAAGAGAAACACTAACTTATGACGGATCTAAGCAGAATGTCTAACCATATATGTCAATCGTTGATAGTAAGTTTACTCTTTGAAATTGTCTGCCTAAAATGTGATTGATAATTTTTAATTTGGAAACCATTTCCAAATTTCATTAGTTTTATGGATTAAATTAACGCCAATTTACAATTTTATGGACTAAATTTATTTCACTCTTATTTTGTTCTTTTATTTGTGGTTGAAAATGTTGAAGTGGTAAAAAAAACATACGTTGAAGAGTGTGTTTTCATTTCTAATTGAATTAGTATTGGTTGATAATGATTACTAGGGTTGTCATTAATTAATATAGCTATATGAACATGATGTTGCCATGTAGAGTATATTTTACTATATTCAATATGAACGTACATTTAATTCCAAATCAAGAGTTTGGAAGATGGTCATGAAATTGGAATAGGAATGCAGAAGGAAATTGTATGAGGGCCCCACTAAATGACCTGTCCTTCTTCCATCCATTAATTATCCTTGAGTCAAGGATTATTAAAATATTGAAAAATAGTACATTGTTGCCTTAGTTTCCAAACTATTGAATTGTTGACTCAAGATATAGATTATTCTAAACGGGTGTTTACCTTTCACTTTCATAATCTTTGATCCATTTTGGCTGTTGTGTGACTTGTGATAACTCTCCTTGACTTTATCTTTGAATAAGAGAAAACAATCCCTGTGTCTATGTTTGAATGAGTATAATGTACATTTATTATACATTGCATTCACATTTGGCAAAGTGGACTATATTTGAAGTTATTGTTAGTACACACGTGGGAAAGTACCCTAACTTACAAAATTGCTTGTGGAAAGGAGCAAATAACAGTGTTTGCTTTGAGCACATGTGAGCCAGAAATGATATAAATTTTAATGTTAAATAAAATGCAAGAAAATTCAGATGAAATTTTATATCAGTATCATGCTATGATGTAGTGAATTTTTTCTTTCCATATTGCATGTGCTTTTATATGTCAATCTTACAAATGTTTTTCCAAAAAATGTTACAAGTATTAACTACATTGTTTAATTTTGATACACGGCCAATGTAAAAAAACTTATACGGTTAACGAATTACAACCAATCATATAGGCGACTTTAGAAGTAATTATGATTGAAGTTAAACACTAGGTAATGATTTGACGATTATGATTGATTAAGATTCTTATCATTATTTTTGTGTTGATTGAACAATGCAGTCAGAAGTTAACTTCTTAGGAAGGCTTTCTCACCCAAACTTGGTGAAGCTATTAGGTTACTGTTGGGACGATGACGAGCTTCTTCTTGTGTACGATTTCATGCCAAAAGGAAGTCTGGAGAATCATCTCTTCAGAAGTATGTCATGTTGTACTAAAGACAGTTAATTAAAATGAGAATTTTCCTGGTCTTGGTTTTGAGTATAATTTGGTTTATCTGTTGTGTTCTTTTTCAGGAAATCCTAACATTGAACCACTTTCTTGGAACACAAGAATCAAAATAGCTATTGGTGCAGCTCGTGGTTTGGCTTTCTTGCATGATTCAGCACAGCAAGTCATATACAGAGATTTTAAGGCTTCAAATATACTCCTTGATGGGGTCAGTTATTTTTGTCCATACAACTTATTTTCATAAGTTTTGTACACTTTACCTCCCGGCCGAACTTTGGATTACCGGAGACCGTTAACACCAAATATAAGTTATAAGGAATAGTTACAAAACTAGCTTATAGTTTATATGAAAATAGTTTGACTTCATTTATCTTGTCATAAAAAAAAATTGTACATAGAAACTTATGTGATAAGTGATTATGCTATAAACACCTAAATAAAATGTATATCCAAACAAAACTATTTGATGTTTTTTTAAACAACCAATGTTCGTATGTTAATTGTTGATTTTTCAATATTTGTTAAAGGTGAGAATCGAATTTGAGACCACCCTTATCACTCCATTCCTTAATTCTCAAACTTCAGCCATCAAGCCAACCTTACATCCCCTAGAACTATTTGATGTCATGAATGCATATCTTTTGAAGTAACAAATCGATACTTTGCAATGTGAAATTCCACAGATCATTTTGATAACACATCTTGTATCTTGCAGAGTTACAATGCAAAAATCTCAGATTTTGGATTAGCTAAATTGGGGCCTTCTGGGGGACAATCACATGTAACTACCAGGGTCATGGGGACTTATGGTTATGCTGCTCCAGAATACATTGCAACAGGTAATCATATATATCCACTAAAATTCCAATTGAAGCATTGTTAAGTTTATGTTTTGGCTTTATTAGTGAGTGACACTGCTTAATGTGAGCCAAGATTGAATTGGTATCTAAGCAAGAAGGAAATGGAAGTAGTATATTAAAGGGAAAATCCAAGGGGGTGTTTGGTTTCAAAAAGTTTTATATTTTCACCGATCATTATACAAATGTCGCATTGTTTTCTTTTCTCAATGATTTGTGGAGATTAAAAATTGTTGAGATGTCACATTAGAGATATGACCTAATTGATCATTAAAGGGCTTGGACAATCCTCACTTATTTTTAGGGTTGAGTTCGTCCTGACCTAAATTCTAAGACGATACTAACTAAGATGTATTGACACAGACACAACACCGATAGTATGTCACGTACACAGTGATAATAATTTAACAAAATGAAAGTGGCCGAAGGTAACCATGTGTTAGTGTCAGACATTGACACGTGTTAGACACCAGACTCACTTTCAAGGCTTCTACCCAAAGTGTCAGTGAAGTTTATTATAAATCTATTATTGAGCAACAAAAACTAACATTTTGTATGAATTGTTGTGTGAATTGTATGACAATTCAACAGGGCACTTGTATGTGAAGAGTGATGTATATGGCTTTGGTGTGGTGCTGTTAGAAATCTTAACAGCCATGAGGGCATTGGACACAAAGAGGCCAACAGGACAACAAAACCTAGTTGAATGGGTGAAACCTTTTCTGTCAAATAAGAAAAAATTGAAAGGCATAATGGATGCTAGAATAGAAGGACAATACTCACCAAAGGCAGCAGTACAAGCAGCAGCACTTTCTCTAAAGTGCTTAGAAAATGACCCTAAACAACGTCCTTCTATGAAAGAAGTACTTGAGTCATTGGAAGCTATTGAAGCAATTCAGGTCAAAACCAAAAGATCCAACAACAATTCTCATCAACCTCCAGTTCTTCAAGCTGCTAGGCACCAGAGAGTTGTGAAAGTATAATTTTTTATTTTTTATTTTAAAAGGAAACTTAGGTTGAATAGAAAATATAGGCTGGATCAGTCACTTGTTTTATAAAAAAAAATTTAATTTTTTCTTTGTTCTAGTTGTGGAGGGGTAGATTATTTTATTTGGCCTCTTAACTATTCTATGATTTTTTGTTGTTGGATTATTCACATTTTTAATGAGTTGGAAAATATTTGGCATATACAACATGGTTAAGCAGAAAGACAGAATATTTGAGTCAAACCTCTTTCTCAACATTGAATTGCTCTTCAACTACTCATGAGTATACAATTTACTCATGAAACTTTTGAAATGAAAAGTATGCTGCAAAACAAAATAATTTGCCCTGTTGCACTCAATCATTCTAGTTCTACCTTTAATTAGTAATTTCAGCACATAATAAGCACTGCTTAAATGATTAGAGTACTACTTATATGATTAAAGTACCTGGCTTACATAAACTCTGAGGGATTCTTTTGCTCTTTCAACCTTCACAATGAATAGGGGCATGATAAAATATGATTTGTTCGCTACATAACGTATTGTGATAGATTTGAAGCAAACATCATGAAATTTGTGCAGCTCAAAGTAGTCATTCTAACAAAAACCATTTAAAGCAATGAATGAGAGAACAAAAACCTCTTAACTAACAAATAAAGATAACTACAATTTCTCAAACTGCGGATTCAAATGAACATTACCAAACTATGATTAATGAAGTAAACCAATAATCATAAACAAGTACAAAATAAAAAGCATAAACAAAAATTAACATGTTGGTTCCAATTTAATCTCATGCTCAAGTGACATAGCACCACATCTAAATTCTAGCATTAAGAACAAGGTGATATCAAACTCTCAGTACAGACTTCTAGGATGTTTTCAAACTCAGTAAACTTAAAAGTACCATCACTAGAATTGTAAAAAATCAACTTCCATTTCCTTTCCTCTTTAGACTTCAACAACACTTGGCTATCCTCAAAAGTACGCATTACTTTGATAGTTGCATTAGATGTAGGAAGATCTTGCATGTAAGAAATAGTGAATAATTTAGTCCAAGAGTCTTTATTTCCATGTTCCTTCATAAATCAAACATCAGGACCAACAACCATGCATAAACAACCCTTCAACACATCCAAGTGCAAATAAGTATATTCATCTACCGCTCCATAATCAGGCAGCGAAACTTTTTTATAAGACCCGCTCCCCAAGTCAAGAGAAACAATAAAACGTTGAGTTTTAGAAACCAACCAATTGATTGTGCCACTCACAAATTTCCCTAAAAGTTGCAAAGCTACACAACCAAAAGGAAACTTTTGAACGCTTTTCCAAGAATCAGTACTCAAAGTTAAAGATAAAAATCACAAAATCCGTACGTATAAATGAAATTTTGCAATAATTTTTTACGGATGAACTTTTAGTAATGTTCTTAAAACATCTGAAAAAAATTGTTCAAAAACTGATTTTAAACATAATTTAAACAAATTTGAATTGAGTAGGGATTAATACTAAAGGCATAATTTTTTTAAGGACTAAAAGAACTATTAAAATTAAGTAAGGACAAAACTTAAAATGTCCCAATTTTATAGGGACAAAAAACATATTTAACCCTAAGATTTTAACACAATTTTTTTTAGGCAAAAGAAAAAATATTATAAATAAAAAAAAAAACGTGACTGGCGGACATTAGACCTGACCTAGTTACAACCCAAACGGGAATACATCATGATAAATCAGACCAAGTGAACCAACTCTAATTTGTTCTAACAAAAATTCGCGCATCACATGTGCAACCTAGCGAACCACGTACGGACGCAAAGCCAAGTTAATTTTTTTTATGAAGAGTGACTATTGTAAAGAAAAATTAGGGTTTCAATATGGCGAATGGATTGACCACCAACACGGCAACAAAATCCAAGTGCCAACCGCCCACTGAACACGTCAGCAAGCATCAAGCTCTTTCGAGCATTAACATTCTGATACAGTCACAATGACTGACAAAGATAAAAATCCAGTACCCGAGTAGTGGCAGACATGAAGCCTTGAAACCTGCAGATCTCAACAAATCTGAAACATCAGGGAATTCAAGAGTTCAGACGACCAAATACAACAGATTTCAATCAAATGCATAAGAACCCAAATCGTGGGATGAGTCCAAAGCGTTATCAACCAATCAAACCCTTTCGAGTAATAGAACAAGTAACACTTCAAAACAAGATCTAAGGTCTGAAGCCACCACAATCACTGAGCAGAACAATAAAAATAGATAACAAACATAACAATACAAACATATAACAAACAAACAGTACAAACAATAAAACACAAAACCAGAAGAAGAAAAAAAAACCGCAATTACAACAACAACAGAGCACCAACGTAGCAACCAAATAGCAAAAGCATATGATGACAACAAAACAACACCCACAACACAACCCACCACGAACAGAAACGGAGTAGGCGACACAGGTAAGCTTCACATCGGCGAGCATATATATATATATATATATATGTATAAATTGAAGTTGAACAAAATTTCATAATTGTCCTTATTAAAACTCATGATCTCCTTGTACGAAAAAAAAAATCAACTCACGTTCTCCTTAATTTTATGTGCGTAATATGTTTTTGGTCCCTATAAATATGTCAATTTTTCATTTTAGTCCCTCTAAAAATTTTCTTTAACTTTTAGTCTTTCAAAAGTTTTTCATCTTCACTTTTGGTCCCTCCTTTAACGTAAACTCATATATAAATTCATATTTTTGAATAAAATTTTGCAGAAAAATTTATAGTTTATAATATTATAAGAATTTCTCCCAAAAAAAATTAATTTTTTTTAACAAAACATGAATTAAATATGAATTTATATATCTTTGGAGGTTAAAAATTCATATTTAAATTATGTTTTGTTAAAAAATTCTATTTTTTTGAGTAATTTGTACAATATTCTACACATTTCTGCAAAATTTCGTTAAAAATTACAAAAATCATATTAAAATTAGGGACAAAAGTAGTGATTGAAATTTTATAGGGACTAAAAGTTGAAGGAAAATTTTAGAGGGACTAAAATAAAAAAATATATTTAACCCAAAAATTAATTACGGATAGTGATCATGTCTACTAACAATATATTAAAATCGAAGTTTAGCAAAATTTCATAATCGTCCTTATTAAAACTCATATGATCTCCTTAATTTTTATAATGGTCCATCAAACATTGAATGATGTTTTGCATATAAAATAAAAATTTAATTAATAGAATTACTACATTGATGTTTATATATTGAAAATAACCATGAGTTTTCAATATTTTAACATATCGACTTTCTCATATACGTAAATAAAATTTGTTTCTGCAGGTATAAACATTTAAAATATGCAACGGGAACAGTGCTAACATTAAACTGTATTTTGCATATAAAATAAATTTTTTAATTAATAGAAACATTGTATTAATGTTGATATTTTATAAATAGTCACGAGTTTTTAAAATTTTATCATATCAACTATCACATGCGAAGAAGTGTTAACTAGTTGGTGCATAAGCAATGGAGTGAGAATTGGCACACAATTTGCATATATCTCACATTAGTCATATTTTGATCTCAACTGTTCCTTTTAATACGAGGGCTACCCATTTATTTGTATTGCCCCCAATTACTCGCGCGCTTACACACACACACTTCAAAATGCATAACCATATTCATCTATACTTCCTCATTCAGATATCAACAAAATGGGGCGGGAACGAGGATTACATTCTGCTCCATGTCTCTGTCAACTAAAATGGTCACCATCCTTATTTTCATTATCATACCATGCCTTATTTTCATTATTATACCACGCCTGGTAAGCAAAGACACATTTGACCAATAAATGGCTATCAAATTTAATTGGATCCCCTATAAAACACAAACAATGTAGATTCTAATAGGTTGGAACACTATCTTTGAGCATTTTTCAAGAGAAGATAAGTACTTTGAAAGGGGGCCAACTTTTTCAAACCTTAGCAAAAAGTTAGACCTCCTCCTCCTCATATATAGGCATGGTAACAAAACCCACACCCGTGGTTACCCACCCGAACCAAACCCAATTTGACAGGTTTTCTCCGTTTTGACTGGGTTTGGGTATGAGTTTGGATTTTCGCTGATTTCAAAACACGGGTATGAGACGGGTAAAGGGTATATAGGTACCCACCCCGAACCCATATACCCAAAACCGTCCCGAATGCAGAAAATAACTTTATGTTGATATGCCATGTTATGTTGTTTGGTAATTGTCGTATTATAAAAACTACCATTGATATTTAAAGGAGCAACTAAATCAATTGGTCTAACAAATGTTAAAGTAAACATATTGCTGTATAATGCATTACGACATTTGTCTAGGGGTTGCAAAAAAACTTATATTTTTTTATTAAAAAAAATTATTCAATGCAGACGGGGATGTGGTTCAATTTCTCATCCCCGTTGGGTATGAGTAGGGTAACGGGTAAGTATATGAGAATCGGGTATGGGAACGGGGAATGTCAAACCCGTCCCCACCCCGCCCCATGTCAAAAGTAGCCGATGAACATGATGATGGTGGCATAAATGAGTTTCAAAGTGTGTGTGAACACGCTAAGTTTTAGGTTCAATTCACCTTCACCAGATTATATCAATCAGATGCAAAGATATATATATACACACACACTGGCGAATCCCCTTTTAGGATACTTTGAAATCCTTGACGTGACTTGCAAATTCACTCAAAACTTATCGATCAATGATGGTTTACATACTTGTTAAAAAAATGATGGTTTACATAATAAAGTTTCCTTAATTACTCTCGTGCATTAGAGAAAATAAATAAGATTTAGTATTGTTTTCGACAGAACTTTGACCCACAAGAATGTGATTTTTGTGTCTCTTCCTGCTTTCAAGGTGTCTCTATTAATAGAGGAACTTATATCCTTTCGTGAAAGGATACACCTCTTTAGAAGAGTGTTTGCAATGACATGATGATGATAGATCATCTTACGTTATTCTTATCATGTTTTTCAGTTATTTTCATTAGGTTTTAGAAGCAAAAGGAGGAGTATTAGAACAATTGCCTATGATTTCGGGAAATTTGTATTGTTTTCTATATTTGAGTCTGTAATTCTAATTTTCCCGAAACATAGAAATTTTAGGGGTTTTTTGAAGTAATTCACGAAGAAATCATGCAAATCAAGAACATCCGAAGATTTGTGAAGACTTAGAAAGACCACAAATGAAGATTCAAGAGGCCTCAGGAGACTAACAAGAGGGAGGAATTATGTTCCCAAGTTTCGAGGCAAGTTATTTGAAGACGAAGGTCTAAAACGACGGAAAATCGGAGAAACTGGGCCCGGGAAGCAAAACCATGCGCCTGGCACACTACCATGCGCCTAGAGCATGGTATTTTGCACACGCTCATGCGCTAGGCATGCTAGCCATGCGCCCCTAGCACCTAAAAAGTGCGGGGCGCAAGCGTGTTTTCCTGCTTTTTTGTGGGTAAAGCCTGCACTTTTACCCCAAATCCAGGTAGAAACTCTCACTATAAATATTAGCTTTCCTCATTTAGAATTTCTCGTTTAGAACTGGAGCAGTTCAAGAGGAAGGCATTTCTGGAGCTTCGGAAGAGTTTCTATATTCTCTTTGATTTTCTAGGATATGTTTTTATCTTTAGTAATTTGTTTTTAGTTACCATGTGTAACTAAATCTTTTTAGGTTAGAGTTCTAAGATGAACCTATAATTATTTTTGTTGGATATTTATTTAATTTAATGTCGCTTTTATTTTATTTATTTTTTGTTCTCTATTTAGTTTTATTAGGAATTATTTATATTTATTTCAAAGGATCGTAACCCTAGGTTAGATACTTAGGTTGTGACAGAGCCTAATATTGATATTACTTTCCTGATGCTTGTATCTTAATATTTGTATATTGTATAATAATATCTATATGTCTAGGAAGTAATTAGTTTTAACTAGCAAAAGATACCGAAAGAGAGTTGACCCTAATAGTAAGTACTTAGGAAGTGACATTATTAATTCTGAGTAAAACATATTGAATCTCTTTATATGGCATTCATTCCTATAGTGTAGCCAATTAGCCACCAACAGAAGATGTGCATGTACTTTTATATGTCAATCTTACAAATGTTTTCCGAAAAATGTTACTGGTAACTAAACAAATTAATTTCACATTGTAAAAAGTTATATCGCTAACGAATCACAACCGATCATATATGTGACTTTTGAAGTAATTATGATTGAAGTTAAACATTAGTAACGATTTGACAATTATGATTGATTAAGATTCATATCGTTATTTTTCTGAAAAAGCTATTCTCGAAAATAATTGTTTAAACCATGAATCAAATGCCCTCATATGATGAATTCTTATTGATTAACTTATGTTTTTGTGTTGATTAAACAATGCAGTCAGAAGTTAACTTCTTAGGAAGGCTCTCTCACCCAAACTTGGTGAAGCTATTAGGTTACTGTTGGGACGATGACGAGCTTCTTCTTGTGTATGTGTTCATGCCAAAAGGAAGTCTGGAGAATCATCTCTTCAGAAGTATGTCATGTTCTACTAAAGACAGTTAATTAAAATGAAAATTTTTCTGGTCTTGGTTTTGAGTATAATTTGGTTCATCTGTTGTGTTCTTTTCAGGAAATCGTAACATTGAACCACTTTCTTGGAACACAAGAATCAAAATCGCTATCGGTGCAGCTCGTGGTTTGGCTTTCTTGCATGATTCCGCACAGCAAGTCATATACAGAGATTTTAAGGCTTCAAATATACTCCTTGATGGGGTCAGTTGTTTTTGTCCATACAACTTATTTTCATAAGTTTTGTAGACTTTACTTAGCTCTTGGCCAAACTTCGGATTAGCGGAAATCTATGAAGCCCTGATACCTTACACGATACGATACCGATATGGGAAATTTTTCAAAATTCCCGATACGATACGGCCTCGATAGGTTATTAAAAAAATTAAATTTAAAATTAATAGTATAAGTGCACAATGTATAAACATAACTAAAAGTGATAATTAACAAACATTCACATTAATGAAAATGATCAAAACAAGTGACAATTACATATTTTTTCCACACAAATTAGATAGAATATAGCTAAACATCATTAGTACCATCCAAAGAGAACATCATAAGTACTATAAAAGAGATAATATGTTTTTGATAGCGCTGCTTGTAGTTTTATTTCTTATTATTATTTTTTATTTTTAAAAGAAAATATGTAAGACAGAAGTATCGGTATCGGAGTATAAGTTAGCTGTGTCGGAGTACAAGTTAGCCGTAGCCGACACGTATCGGTCATTTTTTTTCAAAAAAATAAATATTAATTGTCCGATACTTCTCCGATACGCGTATTGGGACGTATCGGGGCGTATCGGTATCGGATACGTGTCGGACACGATTCTTCACCAATTTTGGAGTATCGGGGCTTCAGTGCCGGAGATCCTTTCTTCTAGTAACCGGAGAGTTAACACCAAAAATAAGTTGTGCGGAATAGTTTATAGAAGTAGCTTATAGTTTACATGAAAATAGTTTAACTTCATTTTATCTTGTCATAAAGTTAATTTATACGTAGAAACTTATGTGATAAGTGCTTATACTATAAACACTTAATAAAATGTTTATCCAAACAAAACTATTTGATGTTTTTTTTCTTCAAACTACCAACATTAGTATGTCAAATTGTTAATATTTGTTGAAGGTGAGAGTCGAATTCAAGACCACCCTCATCACTCCATACTTAACTTTCCAACTTCTGCTACCAACTCAACCTTACATCCCCTAGAACTATATGATGTTATGAATGCATAATCTTTTGAAATAACATAATTGATATTTTTCAATGTGAAATTCCACATATAATTTTGATAACACATCTTGTATCTTGCAGAATTACAATGCAAAAATCTCAGATTTCGGATTAGCTAAATTGGGGCCTTCTGGGGGACAATCACATGTAACTACCAGGGTCATGGGGACTTATGGTTATGCTGCTCCAGAATACATTGCAACAGGTAATCATATATATCCACTAAAATTGCAATAGAAGCGTCGTTAAGTTTATGTTTTGGCTTTGTTAGTGAGTGACACTGCTTAATTTGAGCCAATATTGAATTGATATACTAAGCAAGAATGAAATGGAAGTATAATAACGGAAAATCCAAAGTGGTGTTTGGTTTCAAAAAGTTTTCTATTTTCAGTTTTTCACTGATCATTATACAAATGTCACTTTGTTTTCTTTTCTCAAAGATTTGTGGAGATTGAAAATTGTTGAGATCTAACATTAGAGATATGACCTAATTAGTCTTTATAGGGCTTGAACAATCCTCACTTATTTTTAGGGTTGAGTTCGTCCTGACCTAAATTCTAAGACGATACTAACTAAGAAGTATTGACACAGACACAACACAGATAGTATGTCGCGTACACAGTGATAATAATTTAACAAAATGAAAGTGGCCGAAGGTAACCATATGTTTTAGTGTCAGACATTGTCACGTGTCAGACACCAGACACACTTTCAAGGCTTCTACCCAAAGCGTCAGTGAAGTTTATTATAAATATACTAGACCATTGACCCGTGCTGACGCCCG
>Ga0315913_1001305_pt1 | contig 27041 bp, 20 predicted proteins | sample MpolsnodulesMG_FD_207736 | JGI IMG/M metagenome (GOLD analysis project Ga0315913, IMG submission 207736) | Medicago polymorpha root nodule microbial communities from Los Angeles, California, United States - small nodules | ecosystem: Host-associated > Plants > Roots > Nodule | place: USA...
GGCGAGCTGGTGGCGAGCAAACATGCCTCTCTGCCTATTTCTGCCTTTGTTAGCTCGCCATGGCGAGCTGGATTGCTTGGGAGGCGAGTAAACATGTGGTTCTGCCTATTTTTGCCTTGTTGCACTTTGTTGCTTGTTTTCCATCTTTGCCCAGTGTCTTGAGTCATTTTCCTGCACAATTAGGTCAAGTAAGATAGATAAAGCGTGAAATGGATAAAATTCAATTAACTCTCGGCTTTTTCCTTGATAACTTGCAAAACAAGTTACAAAAAGTGCCATAAATCTTCAACAGAATTACTACTTCTTGGCACTTATCAGTTATCCCTTTTTTCCCTATCTATTGCAAGATAGGTAGGAGTCATTATTGGTTGTCTTCTTCTAGTTTCCCTAGTGGAAGACTTCATCTTAAGTTGAGTTTCCTCTACCACAACTTCACATTAGAAACCCTTGGATGACTCAACTTCCAAAAATGTACATCCATTATATCTTTTGCCTTGTAATCTGCAAAATTCATTCAATTGTTATGAAAAAAACACTGAACCATTGTCAGTTTTCAGGATTTCCAGTATATTTCCATCACTTATCAAACCTTGCTCAGCTATTCCAACTAACTCATTCACTAAAATACATCAAACCAAATTTAAATATCACATATTTACCATGAGAGTCTTGAATAACTACCAATGCATGACCAATAATAGTATAGCCATATAACATGTATAAAAGCACACATTTTGGTGCATCTACTTATTATATATGCATCATGCAAAATTTTCATTGCTCTGTGTTCAATACTAATGTTGTAGATAACCCAACAAACAAGCTTATTGATAACACTTTTTTCCTAAATTAAGGAACATACCTCACATCTTACAAAACTAACTAATGATAGTCAAATATCATAAGACGGACCGAACCCATACCTTGAACCTTACAAGTGTTGTAGTCTACTCTAAAAATATGAGCATAGCCTTCAACCACCAGCCTCGCTGTGTGCTTGTTGATGGAGCCATCAGCATTTAGCTTGGTTCGAAACACCCACTTCACACCAATGATTTTTCTGTCTTAAGGTCTATCGACAAGTTGCCATGTATTATTTTTCTCTATCATGTGCAGCTCCTCCTTCATTGCAACCATCCATTTTTTTTATCAAGTTTTGCTTCATTAAAATCAGTAGGATCACAAACAGCAATGTTGCATCTTTGATAAACATCAGAGAGTAATCTAGTACCTCTGATTGGAATGTCATCCACCATCTCATTTTTCCAATCGTCTTCACTAGTCTTCCTCTCAACATTTTTAATCTGAGTTGAAGCTTGATTTGCAACTTTTAAAGTATCCCAGACCCATTCTTCATTTTCCACAAAGTGCACGTCTCTGCTTATGACAATATTTCCCGTTTCTGGTTGAAAAACTTTGTAAGCTTTGGATATTGTGCTATAACTGATGAAGATGCCTTGTACTGCCTTCTTGTCAAGCTTATCACGCTTAACATGAGGAACATAGGTGAAGCACAAACAACCAATTACTTTAAGAAAGTTTAAATAAGGTTTGTATCCATACCAAGCTTCAAATGGTGTATGATTCTTCACTACTGTTGTGGGAAGCCTGTTTTGAAGAAAAACTTATGTATTTGTCGCTTCAGCCCAGAACTTTTTTAGTAAGTTCTTCTCATGCAACATGCATCTTGTCATCTCCATTATGTATCTATTTCTTCTTTCACTAACTCCATTTTGATGTGGAGTGTAGGGAGCGGTAAGTTGGTGTTTTATACCTGCTTCTTCACAAAATGAATTAAATTCTCCAGATGTGTATTCTTTTCCATTATCAGACCTTAGAACTTGAATGTTGCAACCACTTTTGTTTTCCACTAGTTTAATTTCTTAAACTTCAAAAACACTCCAGCAACTTCTAACTTGAATTTTAAGGAAAAAATATCCAGCAAAATCTTGTAAAATCATCAATGAACACAATATAGTAAAGGCTACCGTTGAGAGACGACGTTCTTTGTGGTCCACATAAATCAGTATGAATTAACTGAAGCTTTTGTGTTGCTCTCCAAGCTGATTTTGGAAATGATTGTATGTGTTGCTTTCCATATTGACATGCTTGGCAGTGAGGAAGAGTGTCTTCTAACATAGGTAAATCCCTCACTAATTTCTTTGTTTAAAGCAGCAGTAATCCTTGATGGTGATAATGACCAAGCCTCTTGTGCCATATCTCTGTGACACTTTCTTTGACAGTAAATGCAGTTTGCTTCTCCTCTAATGGATAAAGTGTGAAGCTTTTTCCCCTCATCTTGACCTTGAACATCTCTTGGCCAGAAGCATCTTTTATCAGGCAGTGTTTGTCTTCAAAGTGTACCTTGAAGCCTTTCTCTATCAATTGACTGACACTTAACAAATTTTGGTCAATTTCTGGAACATAGAGAACATCAGAGATAAGTTTTGTACCTGAACAACTTAAAATTGCAATGGTGCCTTTTCCCTTTACAATTGTATTTTGTCCATTGCCAATTCTGACTTTTGAGGTCTCTGAACTCCTTAATTCCTTGAACAGCTCCTTGTCATATGTCATATGTTTAGTGCGGCCGCTATCAATTAACCAACTGTCACTTGAATCACTGCCTGAAAAGAAAGCAACAACAAATAGTCGGTCCTCCTCATCCTCCTCCTCTTGATCAGCAACTTGAGCATCTGCTTCTCGCTCCTTAATCTTAGTTCTGCAAATTACAGCTTCATTACCAAGTTGGTTACACTTGCTGCATTTTGCATCAGGTCGCCTCCAACATCTAAAAAGAGGATGACCCATTTTGCTACAGTGTTGGCATGGAGGATAATTACCCTTCGAACTCACGAACTTGTTCTTATTGTTGCTCGTTGTAGCATCACCACTTGCACTAAAATTCTTCTTGTTCTTTTTCTTCCACATTTTATCTTTGTCTTGATACTTGACTGAAAATGCTCCTTCAACAACTCATTTTTGTCTCATGGCCCTTTGTTGCTCTTGTGCTTGTAGGGCATGAATGACTTCTGCCAAAGTGATCTTACAAAGATCCTTTGTGTTCTCCAAAGAGGCTAGAGATGCCTCATACCTTTCAGGAACTGTAACCAAGATTTTTTCTACAATTCTAGAATCAGCAAATCCAGTGTCGAGCGTCTAACCTTGTATGCAATGAAAGCAATTTGTTAGAGTATTCTTTAATTGTCTCTGACTCCTTCATTTTCTGCAACTCAAACTCTCATCATATTCAACACTTGCATGCTTCGAATTCTCTCATCCCCTGCATATTCTTCCTTCAAATAGTCCTAAATTGCTTTTGGTGTTTTGAGGGTCATGATTCTAGTGAAAACTGTTTCTGAAACACCAGCAAAAAGACATGATTTTGCCTTTGCCTTCTTTGCTTTTTTCTCCTTGTGAAACTTCAACTGAGCCATAGTTGGATTATTTGGCAGCGGAGGAACTTCATAATCCTCTTCTATGGCTGCCCAAACGTCCAAAGCTTCTAGGTAGGCCTCCATTTTGACAGCTCAAATGTCATAGTTGTTCCCATCAAAGAGAGGAGGGACAACTTTTGAAAAACCTGACTCATCATCCATTTCACAGGTCCCTCAAGAAGAGAGATCTAGATACCAATTTGTTGTTATTTTGTAAAGTTGCAGAGGAAAAGATTAAAGGTAGTTGCTAGAACAAGTGGAAGAAGAGTTTATTTTTCATTCAATTCAAACGTACAAATAGAAAGTACATAATAGAAAATAACTGCCCACTGATATCATGTTCCTATAAGTTAGGCCACGATAGAATACTAGAAAAAACTGATTGCTGAAAACTAGGAGGAAAAAAAACTGAACTAGAAACTAGGAAACATATTTAAAATATTCAAAACAGAAGTAAAATGAACTCTGCAAATGTGGCAGCAGTTCTAAACACAATAGTTAACAGTTATGATACCCCACGATGGGTATCACTTGTTGTGAATTTGAACCCCTGTGCAAAACCAACAAGACAATATGTGGAACAAATAACAATGTAAACCAACAACCAAACTTCCAAGCAACAATATTCACCAAGAACAAATCTAGCAACCTAAGTGTATATCAAATCCACATTCAAAACATAGAACAAGGATAGAGAGAGTAGAAGAACAAAAACACCACTATTGTTCATCTAATTTAGCCTAAATTGACCTACATATAGAGAAAAGTGCAGGTACCTAATCCGCTATGAATGAATCTTTTACAAAAGATACAAAGAAGTTACAAAAAATTACCTTGTGTTCCTTCTCTCAACTGACAAGAAGGTCTCTCAAGAAGACAAGAGAGAAATCTTGAATCCTTCCTCTAATGAAATCTCTCTACCCAATGTGTTTTTTAACCCTAATTTCTCACCCAAAATATCTCAAATTTTAGCCCTTAAGTTTTTCTAAAAGTTCACTCTTTTGGTGATTCCAAACAATGAGGTAAAAAGTCTATTTATATGAAATTTATAAATAAACTAAAATACACCTATTTGTAAGTCAATTTTTCATCAGAGTCTCGACCTCCATGATTTCATACCTCAATAGGTATCTTGTCTAACCAATATATCCTTCCATTATACATCATTTTCGGTGTTTCATTTACCTCGTGTTGATTCTTGAACCTGACGATCGAAGGTATAATTTTGGGAATCCTCTCTAATATCTAGCATGTTAGCGTTCAGAAGGATCACATATCTTTCATTAAATAAGTTATAGAAATAATTCTTCCATCCACCATTTATATCATTTTTCTGAACCAAAATTTTGTCGTCTTCATCCTTTATACACTTCAATATGTCCATGTATTTTGTGTTGGAAGATCCTTTGTTTCACCCTCTAAATGTCACCACTTGATTTGTGGCACCCTATTGTAGCTTCCCTTTTCTCTCCTCCTTACATCCATTACTAATAGTCCATGTTGAGTAGGATACATGCTAATTTGCTCTCAAACTTTATTGTGATGTGCTCTTCTGACCCGAGGTGCCTAAGCACTACTATCTTTAAAGTTCTCTCATCCCACTATAAATTTTAGGGCTATGATATGATCTCATATCCTTTTTACATCCATAATATCCTTTTTTTTCATTTCTTATCAACAATAATGCATATACAATTTATCAACCTAACTTTGCTAGTGTACTAAAGCTTAAAATCTGAACTATCTAATTCTTTCACATTTTCACACAACCACTTAGTTTCTTATAGCACATGAAATTGATCCTCCCACTAATCAAAGTGTTCATTATTTCCAAAGATTTTTCTATAAGTGTGCCTATATTTCATGTTCCAAAACAAATCATACTCTCATGAACTAATTTTTTACCCACACCTGTTCACAAAGATGTGAGAACTCTTGAGTATTTTTCACGGCATCCAGGTGGCAATGCAATGACCCATGCTCATTAATTTGACATTGTACTCGAGCTATACAATGTGGTACTTCCGATCAATGACCTAGCATTCATATTATATTGTATTTGATCCATGTCATAGAAAGTCAACTTACATTGGTTGTCGACTACCTAACACAACCCTCTCCTTTTATTCGGGCTTTCGACCAGCTATGTATAGCAAGGCTAACAGAAAGTTACCATTCATGAACTTTTCATTCCTTCTGCTACACATCTGCCTTAACTCCACACCTATATGATAGAGGATGTTAGTACAATTGATACTATTATTAACTTCTCTAGTTGGAAGATAGAGTTTTGGATCGTGCAAATATTGTCCTTTTTTATATCCCATTATCTTTAGGACGAATATTGGTAAATTGACGTAAATGTGCATAAGCTAATTAATTTTCACAAGCTTATACACAAAGCTTAATGAAATAATTATGCCTGCTCTAATATTTTGGTTTATAAGATAGGTCATGATCATTTTTTATGGTTTGCCAAAGACTTCCTTAGAACTTAGATGCTTATTTCATAAGTTCTACAAATCTTAAAGTACATTGCTTCCTTCAAAAAAAAATCTAAAAGCACATTGCTTAAATAGTTGTATTGTATTACTACGTGCTAGTTTTGGCAAAGAGAAGCAGCAAGCTTGAGGCAACAATTGCAGCACTTGAATGATAGCCAAAGGTAATATATTAAACAGAATTGCATTAAATGAACATAAGAGATATTCCTATAACATATATACTTGTCAGCAATAAACAAATTTAACACAAGAAAGGATTCCACACCTCATTTTTTGGTAAATTCAGGCAATTGATGGGCCAAGAACTATCTGGTTTGGATTTAAATGAGCTGCAGCATCTAGAAAGTCAATTGGAAATGAGTTTGAAAAGCATTCGCACGAGAAAGGTATTTGTTGGAATTCAAGTGTGAATGTTTAATCTCACATCGATTAGGAATGAACTAATTGAATGATATATAATAGAGGTGACCTTAAGATATAGTGTCAGTTTTTCAGTGGTTCTGGTATTTAGTCTTATATAACACGATCATTTACTCACCTGCAGGGTTATACTTTTAGTGATGAGATCAATGAATTACTCAAAAAGGTTGCAGAAATCACACTCAGTTAGTTTCTTTTGATGATTTAAAGGTTTCCCAGCAAAGTTCTTACCAATTTTCCGCTGATGTCATTGTAGGGAAGCCTTAGTAGTCAAGAAAATGAAGATCTTCATAAGAAGATAGACCTCATTGGTGAGAAAAATGCAGAACTAGAGAAGGTAAACAACATCAAGGAAAACACATTCTATAATTTAACAATATGTCATTGATCATACTCATGGTTCATAAATGCTTAAAAGTATGCATGTGTGACAAAATCATCATGCATATAAAATTTATAAATTGTTCCAACCTCGAGTACAAGGCAACACTTTTCTGAGGTATTTTCTGTATTGAGTAATTTATGTGAAGACTCACGATTTTTTCATGAGAAAGCACCTCAATAGAGAATGGATGTTTATGAACTACCATTAACCTCGATTCTCAAATAATATAAGACTTTTTGGTATGCCTCCAAATAAACAAAAAAGACTACGCACACAAACACGGTATAGGGGTATATGACGGCTGCTCTATTGATTTATTTATAAGCTTAAGGCTTCAAGTTTACTTTAATTAGCAAGAACTAAATAAAGATTTGGATACTAGGTCATTGGAGCAAGGCGTAGGGAATATGCAACATCCAATGCTTCACACAGTACTATCAGCTATGGATATGATATGCATGATGAGCCAATCAGTCTTCAGCTAAGGCCGCCACAACCGCAACAGTGAACCAAATCTGGGGTATTCCCTCAAATTGAGGATGTAAAAACTAAAACATTAGAACTATAAATATGTTCTTTTTAATTTCTTTATTACTACGAACTAATCAGCTATAAAGTCTGCATTGCTAGATGACCACAGCTGCAGATATACTCAATTTGGCTTATCGTGTCTCATAAACTGTCAACAGCTTAAATTTGTGGCCAAAATCCAAGCTTTCAACAACTTGTCTCCATAAACTTTACGGTTACAATAAAATGTAAGGATTGCCTACCTCTGTATTGTAAATTTGTAATATCATAGTTGTGTTGTGCATGGTGTGGTTTTGTGATTTCTTATTCTTATGATTGATTGAACGGATGACATACTAAGCATGCACTCCATAATTAATTCCTAGAGGTAAGAAGGAAAAAAAATTATTTTAAACTGTTCAAACTACATATTGATAAGAAAAAATATTAGAAGATGACAATTTGAAAATAAGGGACAACATGATAAACATTAAAATGAAAATTTCATAGACAGACTCATATAAAATAAGGCTGCAAAGTTTTTACATTTCAATGACTTAGGTGATTGATGTTATCCTAATTTTAGCCACACAAAAATAAACAGAAGTCCAAAATTAATTTCAAAATCCAAGACTGGGTGTCCTTGTCAAAAAAAAAAAAAGAGTGAATGGAGGTAGGGAATAATAATTTCAAAAATTTGATTTATTCGAATTTTTTGTTCAGCCTCTTTTGCATTTTCTGATAATTTCTCAATTTTTTCCCTGTACTACTCAAATCAAATCTGTTAAAATACACTACTAGAAGTGTTTCCGGTAACATAAGGGCATATTGAGAAATTATCCCTTCTTTTTTTTTTTTTTTTGTAAACCACTTGTGTTTGGTTCAAATATATTGAACTGGAAAAATTAAATCCAATAACTCAAGCCAACCCGACTAAATATTGTGAATAATTTTTCTTAAGAGATGCAAATACATTTTCAGGAACGAAGACATGCAATTGCAAATGAGTTATTAAATCCAACACAAAAATGAAGCCTCCTTGATTTAATTTAGGATCTGAGTCCTTTAAAATGTCATTTTAAAGTGTAAAGTGCACAATATCAAGTGTCAATTAACAAATTCAATAAATGTAGATATTATAGATACGTGTTAATAAATCATGAGTTTGTTACGATAATAATCCTTGATTTTCTCACTGTACAGTTTACTCGAAACACAAACCAACTCAAGAAATTGTCTTTTAATCTGACAAATGACCTCATTACAGTCAGTCACGCTCCAAATAACCTGAGAAATGTCTAACTCTCCTTGCCCACTTCCCTCTAAATAACCTCCCAAATTGAATGCAGTGGGCAGCACTCAGCTTCATTAGGAAACACACCATCAGACTCAAGCCACGCGACTACACACAACCAAACATTACAAGCAAAAGGGCAACTACAGAACAAATGGTTAACGTGCCCCCGAGGCACAAAACAGAAAGCAGAGCTCAACTGGTGTTCATCTTGCAAAACACCCCTAGACATCAACTCTTGAGTTGGTAATTTGTTTTAATTAAACAGCATATAAAAGTACTAACCTTTGATGGTTTAAAGCACTTCTGGATCCAACATAAAATATCCCTATATCCCTTAGATCGGTGTGTAAGATATGTGTAGACTCGTCAATATTAAGGAATTATACTACCACCTATATCAATTTAGAAACGTACATTGCAAAGATGCAATTTGGACTCGTTAACTCATCATAAGCAATGTCGTATCAACAAAGTGAAATATACTCTTTAGCTTGGGGGGCTAATTCTATTCTATGGTGTACAAATGAGACAAGCCATACATCATGCACAAGTTAATTTCTACCATTGGAACTTTCACCATTTGATCAAATGAGATAAGATGGAACTTACTATCCAATGGTGAAAAATAAAGTTGTGCATGATGCAAAACTATTTTACTTGTACGCATAAGCCAGCCTAATTCAAGTTATATGTTAAAGAAAGCCTTGAATTATCATGATCAAAAAACAAATTTATTGCACAAAACCAAAAGTCATTGATAAACTAGGTCCGGTAACAACTGGATGATTCATTAAAGCTCCCAACAACTAAAGAAATCTGTTCCCACAGAGACGAGCAAGCATACAACTGTAAGAGTATAGGATTTGGTCATTACAATTTAGTATCACATACATACTCTGAGATGGTAGCTAAATAAGCATAACAATTTGGCTTTCAAATTGGAGACCATCAGCTAGATGAAGAGGTCATGTGATAGACCAAATGATTGTCAAATCAAACATGTTTTTGTAAGTCAGCCTAACTGATTTTTTCAGCCACTAATCTTAAAAGAAAAGTTCACAAAGAAGGCATTGTAACTTGTAAGGCGGTATGAGAACTCTTCACTATCCGTTATCTAGAAGTGGACAGTTGGAGTTAGATCAGTGCTTCTCCACCTTATCTTCAATTGATGATTTGTCATCCTAAAGGCAGAAAAAGTAACACTTTTAATTGTCACTGTAAAATCAATCATATAAAAAAAGGGTACAAGTTATAAAAAAGCAAAAGAACAATAACTGAGTAAATTGCAAACAAGGACTCCTATAACTATCTAGCATGCTCTCTCATTCTGAAATATCACAAAAATGGAAATCTCCACACGAAAACAACAAATGACACCCAAAAGTTGAGTAACAGAAACTCAAAGGGGGGTCCATCAAAATGCATGGGAGGGATGTTACCTTTTCAGCGTGGCAGAGAAGAAGATTTGGAAGTGCAGCAGTGGCAGGCGCAGTGGCAGAAGTAGACTCAGCAGCCGAAGCAGGTGCTGCAGTGGCAGGCGCGGCAAACTGTGAGCGGTAGCTGATAAAATTTGCGCCCTTTATAGATTCTACAACCTGTTTAGTAACAACCAATCACAAACTCTTGTTATGTTGTTTCATTTAAAATTATCTAAGCTCAGGTTCTCAAAAAAAAAAAATTACCACACTCAGCTCCCTTATGGTTTTTAAATAACTACCTGCTTAATATTAAAATCACTCGTGTACTTTGTTGTGATGTTAATTTCCACCGAGGGTGAGTTTTGTCGCAAGAAGTCAACTATTCCATCAGGTATGGGAGGCGGTTTCAAACCTGCTTTAAACGCCCTTTTTAACTTAGCAACTTCTTTACGTGACTTGGCAGCAGCTTTCTTTAACATGGCATTTTTCACCATGTAGGGTAATCCGAATTCGGCTTCAAGTGGTTCCAATTTTATTTCCATCGACTTCAAGTTACACAAAGAATGGATCTTAACCTCTAATAAATCAGGAACTAAGGAGAGAATCTAAACAATGAAGAACGAGAGTGAAATAGGATCAGTGATGAAAATCAATTAATTTTAAACAAAATTTTGAAATAACAAAAAGAATCTTAACAAGAAAGTATCATTAAAGCCTCAAAATAAGTCAAGGTACCTGAAGAGTAGTTGAAGAGACTGTCATTGATTTTACATTGGCAAGGTCTAGCAGCCAGCTCAATAGAACCATAGGAAGATTCTCCCAATTTGAATACATTTGTGCGGCAATATTTACTTGTTTAACAGAAGAAAGACCACTGCCGCATATTTTGTGTGTAGGCATACCGGTAATAGTAAAGGTACAGAGACTAGGAGCAGATAACTCAATTTGGGCATAATTAGAGAAATTATGATGCATAGCTAAATTGGCAAGTGTCTCACTTGATATCTTGAGGATTTGTGCATCCTTAACTGTACAACAAGAAATGACCAAGCTATTCAACCTGTTAAAGGCTGAAAAGGGCTCAGCACAACCGCTTTCACCGCCGCAAAAGGCGATGCATATAAGTTCCAAGCTGGTCAATGCTGGCAAATTCAAAGATTTTGGAAATAATGTTTGTCCAATATTATGACGACCTCTAGAGGCAACATCAAGCTTAAGAGATGTAAGAGCCCGGCATGAAGAAACACAGCTCATAATGAGACTAGTATCACCATTAACAGTAATACCTAGTTCCTTGAGGTGGGTCTTATGGGAGTAAACATAGTTTAAAATCTTTTTAAGGAGCTGAGGCTCAATATCACCATGACGGTCAAGATGAAGTGCGTGCAGTGCAGTTGAAGTATCACGAAGAGTCAAAATCTTAGACACAAACATTGCAAATTGCTTAACAGTGGAAAATCTTGATGCATACAACGCAAGAGTTTGAATACGTTTCCAGAGATGTTCCCATCTCTTGGACAAAACACAAGTTCTTACAACATGTTTGGTATTCAAAAATGACAAAATGTGAAGGATTACACCGTCGGGTAAGTCACTCAGTCTGTCTTCATTATTTTCATTCTCACATTGCCTTCTTCTCTTCATCTTTTCTAGGATCGTGCTTTGTTCGAGATAATCAGACGTGGTCCTGGTTCTCTATTCATTATGTAGTGATAGTAATACAACGGAAACAGAAGAAAATGAGAAAATATAAAGCGAGATTTCAAAGCAAAGTTATGTTTGAAATAAATTAAAGTAAACTGTTCCTGTAACAAAATAATTGCTAAAACAACTATATGAGAGTGGGAGTAATGAAATATAACAATTTGGGGGAGAAAACCTAGAAAGAATGATTTACGGGTGAAACTGACATTATTATATTATATTTTGTAGTTTGAATTAAAATAAAAATTTGTTAACATTTTCAGTAATTTAAGTTTATTAGTATACATTAATTTTTTTTCATATTTAAATGTATTATTATAAAGTAGAATTAAAATATGATACAATAAATAGTGAAATTCCTTAAAAACTCATGTTGATTATCAAAAGAGAGTTTAATCTAATTGATATATTAGTTTGTTAGTCCATTTAAATTTAAATCACAAATGTTCATATGAAATAGGCTTTTAAACAGGCTAGCAGGTCGTATCAGGCTTTCGCAAGGCCAGACTCAAGCCGAAAAAGTAAGTATATGATAGGCCGCAGGTCAGGCTTAGGCCTTCAAAAAATTTGGCAGGCCTTGCAAAGCCTAGCTCAGCCTAGCCTATTCTCATCCCTAGGAGTCGGCTTTTGTTATATTTTGTTATTATTATTATTTTCTTTTTTATATAATATATTTTTTTTAGAAAAAATTGTAAAATTATTTATGAATCTTTGAAATTTTAAATAATTTGATTGTTGTGGTTTTCTATTTTTATTTTTTTTTCCTAAACTCACACAATTAAATGTGGAGAAGTGGAGTGTCTGGGGTTCGAACTCCAGCCCCTGCATAAATTATGCAATGTCCCTACCAACTGAATTAAGCTCACGGTGGCAATTGTGTTTTTCTATTTATTGTTTACAAAAACTTGAATGTAAAATTTTACTTAAAAGGTATAATTAGATATTAATTTAAAAAAAATGAGACACGGAAAATAAATTATCACAATCTCAAGGGAAAATTGCCACTATTATACAATTTAGCTATTTTAGGTTATCATCTCGTGTACGTGTAGGTAGTTTGGCGGGTAAGCTAAATGACGATGAAGGAGATTCAAGAAAGAGGTTCATTCCTTAAAATCAAACATCTCTGCCTCCCCCTTTAACAATTTTTATTTTGACGCTAGCCCTTCAATTTTTAAGGATAAGTGACTCTAATAATTTAGAGTTCCATTGAAAAATAACTGTCATATAACAATTTACTAACAAACTAACATTTATCTATAAAAACTTAATATATTACATATTTTTTTATGGAAAAAATCAAACTTTATTATTGATATTAACCATTGGTGGATAAACCATTTACTGTATATGAGATAATTTATTAGGTGATGTTTTTTTTTGGCTTAATTACACTTTTGGCCCCTAAGTTTTTCAAAGTTGTGATTTTGGCCTCCCATGTCAATTTTGATCCAGTCAACAGACACGTAAGCGCCACGTGTGTGATTTTTTTTTTTTTTTAAATTAATTTTTTAATTTAAAAAATATATATTTTTGTAATTAAAAAAAATTTGTTTCTTCTAACTACAAAATTTATTTTTTTTAATTACAATTTTTTTTTATTACAAAAACTAAAATTAAAAAAAAAAATTATTTTTTTAATTACAAAATAAAAAAATTATTAAAAAATACAAAAATAATTAAAACCTTACACACATGGCGTCCACGTCAGCGTTAACTGAGTCAAAATTGGGCTAAGAGGCCAAAATTGCAACAGAAAGTAAACTTAGGGGTCTAAAAAAATTATTTTTTTAAGGGGTCAAAATCACAATTTTGAAAAACTTAGGGGTCAAAAGTGTATTCAAGCATTTTCTTTTAATAATGTTTATCAAGTTTTGTAATATACTTTTGATTCTTAGAGGTCTTCTCGTGCATTTCTTGTCTTCGGGAGAGCCTTTTGACTTGTGTCTATATATACTTGTTAAGAAAAAAAAATTAAGCATGAACACAGTACATTTTGTTGTATTTTTTTTTTCTTTTCCGTTTATGATAAAAATTGGCTTAATTACATTTTTGATCCCCTAACAAAAACAACTCTTTTTAGGCCTCCAAAGTTTACTTTTTGTTGCAATTTCGACCCAGTCAACGTACACGTGGGCGCCACGTGTGTAATTTTTTTATTTTTTAAAAATTATTTTTTTGTTTTTGAAAAATAAAATAATATTTTTGTAATTAAAAAAGTTGTTTTTTAATTACAAACATAAAAAAGTTTTTTTTAATTACAAAAAGTAATTTTTTGTTTTTTTATTACAAAAAAATTAATTACAAATTATTTTTGTTTTTTTATTACAAAAATTAAATAAAAAAATTATTTTTTATTTTTTAATTACAAAATTTAAAAAATAATTAAATCATTACACACGTTGACTGAGTCAAAATTGGGATAGGGTGTCAAAATTGCAACAGAAAGTAAACTTAGGGGCCTAAAAAGAATTGTTTTTTTAGGGAGCCAAAATCACAACTTTGAAAATTAAGAGGGCAAAAGTGTAATTATGCCATAAAAATTTCGTCATTTTTTAAGTACCTCTTTTTTTTTTTGTTACAAGTACCTTTGTTCTTAAGCTTTTCATAATTAAGATATTAACTCAAAATTTTAATATTTTGAAGGAATTTCTCAAAGAAAGAAAAATAGGAAAAAATTGAGAATATAAAAAAAACAAATGTGAAACTTTAATTTAGATAAGGGGTTTAGGTAATTTTGTGTAATTAATTAAAAATGTTAATTTATGTTAAAGAGACTACCAAGAAAAGTTTTGTTCATACGAAAAGGCACAACAACAAAATCAGTGAAAAAATTTCAGATGAAATGGTGTTTGCTTGGAAAATGGGGGATGAAGAAGAACATCCAATTCTCATTCCCTTCATGCGTAGAAATTGGGTATAGAAGCTTACGTTCAGATGCAGCATTGGAAGCCATAGCCAAAGCTTCAGAAGACAAAGTTCCCAACATAGTTCTCTACAATTACCCTTCATTTTCTGGAGCTTTCTCTTCTCTCTTTGCTCACCTCTTCCACACTCGTCACGATATCCCTTCCCTTTCTTTACCTTTCTCTTCTGTTCCTTCCCTCGCTTTCAGGTTCGTTTCTTCATTCTTCAACCCACTAATTTTCCTTTCTTCTATTGTCTAATTTACGTGCTTAATTTGATTTTGTAGTTGAAAAATTGAAGTGGGTGAAAAGGGTCATTGTAAAGTTTCTGTTTTTAATATCATAACAGAAATTTACATATTTTGTTATAATATAGGGTTGAAGATTTGTGCATTGAAAGCCTTCAGACATGCTATTTGCTTGACTTTCTTCCTCCAAAGGAATTCCTTTTCAAACTTTCTCATCAATCAAATTGCAAGTACGTTTATTTCCAAACTTATTTGTATTTTTTTAATCCATTTCTCATGTGGTTTTGATTACTTATAATTAATGTAATTATTTATTATGTATCTAGGATTATTGGGTTTGATCATCGAAAATCGGTGCTTTCACAGATTCCTTCTGCAAATGAGTGTCCTGAGAATATTATGATTAATGTTAACCATGAAAAGAGTAGTTCAAGAGCTGTTTATGGGTACTTTAACGACAAACACAAGGATATTAAAACTTCCAATGTAAGAATTTAAATTTGTTTATGCGCTTTCGTTCTTCAGTATCTCATTCAACGATGGCTGAGATTGTAAGATGTCTGGATTCCGTTTAAGGATGTGGTTCCAAGTTTGGTGGACTCAAAAGATAAAGGGCGAGTGGAGCTTATTCTTAAGTATATTGAGGACGCAGATCTTCGCCGATGGAGCTTGCCTGACATTAAACCCTTTAACATTGGACTAAGTGAATGGCGGTCGAGGTTTAGCTGCATTTCCAACCCACACATGTTTAAGCAGGTATGACTGATTATCCTTGATGTTTGTTTCTGTGTTTTCTTATTATCATTGTTGTTGTTGTGAAAGTGACTCAAAATTGGATTTCTGGAAGTGCAAAATCAGGGCCCGAACTGGACTTATCGGTGACCGATTTTGACTGAGTTTTTTTAGCCTTTTTCATGCCTGTTTTTTCGGTGGCCGAAGAGCAAATTCGGTGGCCGATTTTGACAGCAGAAAATAAAACAGAAACGTATTTTCGGGCCTAGATTTGTTCCAGTTTTTTTAGGGATACTCTTACTATAAATATAGATTTTGTATCAGAGTAAACCTTGAGATAGAAGGGGATGAAACAAGGGGTTTAGAAGTCAACAAGAAAATTAGGAATTGTATAAAGTTTGCTCTTGGCAACAAACACTAGGGTTGGGGTTGATTCACCTTGGAGTCTCTTGGTCAAGGGAAGAGATTGGGACTTTGGGTAGAATTAGGCGGGAGACTTATTCTTGTAACTCATTAATATCTCTTTTGTAAAGTTACTCATCATTATAGTGGAACTGAGGGCTGCTCTCTCCCCTAGACTAGGTCAGTTTTGGACCGAACTGGGTAAACAAATTTCGTGTGTTCTCTCTTTCTTTCTCTCGTTGTTTTCTACTTTTGCTTGTGTTTATAACTTCCATACACTTTGTTTGGTTGCTTGATTATTACTTGCTCCACACATCAAGTATTTTATTGGTGTGATTTTCATCGAATTCACAAGAGCTGCTAAATGAAAGTTGGGACTTGTATTTAAGTTGACACAAATACAATGGATTAAGTAATAAATTTGTGTATCTATACGATTTCTTCTCCTCAAAGGATATAATTTAGTTAAGCCAAGTCAAATGGTTTAATGTGTTTAAGCTACTTAGAACTATGCATTCTGAGATTGAAGACATGTCTTATGACCTTTGGTTGTTGATCTGTCATCTGTTTGTTTCCTGCTTAGGAAGAGAATAAACAACTTCATAAGTTGGTTGGTTATTTGTAGTGCCGTGACTAATACAAACTCAGAACCTTTCTATTACACTGTCATAAAGAAGTACTGTGACATTTCAGGCTATAGCAACCATCTATTTTGTTGCTAACTTGCTTTTATGTGCCTTACCGTAACATTCCAAAAAGCAAAAACATCTGTATTATTACTCTTTGTTTATCTCTGGTTATTATGTATATTCGCTAAATATTGCCTATCCTTTGAAAAATCTGTATTGCAGTTGCTGGAATTGAGTGTTGAAGAGTTAATTGCTAAAGGAAATTCATCTCTTTTAGCTCGCCGGAATGCTGCAAGTAAATTGCTGGATAAGGTTTTCAGGGTTCGGCTGGGTAGAGGATTTTATGGAGAGTGCCTGGTAATGTTTCAGGATATAATCACCTTAGTTTCTATTGTTCTTAACATGCTCTAATTTTGTATTTAGTGCATGTTTGTGTAGCCAAACTTTCACTGCAAGTTAACCAAATAATAATAAATAAAATCTGAATTTGTACCAAGAACTTTCTCTGCTGCTTGCTGCATTTTTTAGTGCTTAATGCATAACTAATTTTTGCCAGTTAGGTTGTAATAATTGAATATGACAGAATCATGCACTGGTAATGTGGTCCTCCACGCCATTTTGTTGTTGAAATTTGTAATCACTTTTTGTTACCATGGTTACTGTGCAGGGAGTTCGGGCAGATGGGAACTCTAACTTAAGTGATGAAATGGGCATGCTTCTCAGCGTAAAAAGTGCTGCTATTGGTCTGAGGTGAGGTAATTTGTTTTGAAGATTTACTAAATTTATGTTTGTAATTTGTATTATTATCTTGTTAGAAGAAGAGTGGGTTTTCAAGAGGTTGATGTTGTCTGAGTTGTATTATTATCTTGTTAGAAGAAGAGTGGGTTTTCAAGAGTTTGACGTTGTATGAGACTAATAAAAATTTAATTCAAATTTGACTGTATAACTTGAGCAACCTTTTCATGAGCATGGTGATTGGAATAGTCATTCATTACACTAAATTTGTCTCAGAAGAACAAAAAACTTGCAATCATTTAGTACTAATCGCTTGTCAGCATTTGGGCTTGAAATTCAGTGACATATATATGTGGAAACTATTGTATCGATAAAAAGCATTTGGACCTCGATTATGGCTTTGTTAATTCTAAATATTTGTCGATTCTTCCTCTGAGTACCTCTTTTGATTCTGTTTCTTAGGGATTAAGTGAAGAATCGAAATGTTTTCCTAACAACTTCTTATAGGCATGATTGCATGCCAATTCTTATTGTGGATTTTAATTTGGTTAAAGAATTGTCAAATTCTATAATGTGATCAACTAGGCATTTTCATCAATGACAGACCCATAGGAGCTGTGATATTCATGCAACGGAATAATCTCAAAATGTGCTTGCGCAGCTCTGATAGTGCTACTGATACTTCTGAAGTTGCTAAGGTACGTGCGGTTTAGTTCCACTTTTTTGTGTCTTACCTATTTGATATTTTTAATACTTCAATACACATTAATGTGTTTCTGCCCTGCCAACTTGAAGGCATATGGCGGAGGAGGTTCTGCAAGTTCAAGCTCCTTCATAATAAGGATGGATGAGTATAACCTATGGATTTCAGCAAATTCATTATGATAGTTTCCGGGTTTGAACATCTCGTATTGCTGTCATGTAAATTATATCATTTGATAAATTTACTCGTTGCCTTTGGGAATGATAATATGATGGCTTGTGATACTTGATGTAATATCAAATTTTGAGGCAAAAAAGGGATCTATTAAGGCATAGACAGAGGGTGCGGTGACTGTAGAACACTTGTATTCCTCATCTGATATGGAGAATGACAGTAGTGTTATCATAGCATATCCATAGACTGTCTTGATATTTTTTATTTTTTTTTTTTGAAAACTCGGTAGTCGATCCAAGGACCGACTAATCCGAGGGGACCAATCCCACCGCCCACTTGTGGGGGCCCCATTTAAAGCCAGAGCAAGCTCTGTATGAACTTAGCCCACCGAAATTGGCACCAGAGGGAATCGAACCTGAAACCTTTGGAGGAGCAAACTCCAAGATCCCAAGCCAACCACTAGGCCAACCCCAAATGGGTTGACTGTCTTGATAATTGATGTTGCACACGATAAGAGTTGAGAAGGTAGAGCATGAGCAAGAACAAAGCATTCATCTTGGGGGTAAACAAGCTATTGTTTAGGAGGTTGATTTCAAGGACAAAGATGTTGAAGTAGAGAAGTAGATGAAAATGAAATAACATTCCTAGCGTCTATTTCTGATGAGTTTTGACTGTTGAGGCTCCAATACCACCGCTGCAAATTGCAATTGTGTTTTCTACCATCAGTTATTGGCAACTTCATTAACTTTTTAGTTGGATTTTCTTCCACCAGTGTTCTTTTTTATTACTTATTTTTTGACATTTTCAGCCCTAACCAGAAAATAAAAATATTTAAGTAGTATTCAATTATTAGCTTCAGTGATTTCTATCCTTTATTTTTATTTTTTTGAAATGCAGTGACTTCTATCCTTGTTATCTTCACTTCTTATACTTGCATCCTTAATTCATATGTAATTATTTTTAGTTTCAAGGGTGGAATGTTTTCTCCATCTACAAAATTGAATTTCACCCCTGGATTGGTGAGTGGTTGATTTGATGCTCTCGTTGATACAAATTCCCTAAACGAGTCCTTCAAATATTACTAGAGTTTCCTGCACCCCAGAAGTTAAATATTAAACCAAATGGGGTGATTGGATAGCTCAAGTAGTTTGAGCTAGAGGTAAAATGAGTTATAAGATCTAAATCGACCTCTAACGAAGGAGAAAATACTAAGATAACAATATACAATTATAAACCAAATAAAAACATCACATAATAACATTGTTTGGTGATAAAATATAGTTTCTCCATAATTACAATGTGCAATTCAAGTACTACTTCTTAAAGTTTTGCAATTTTAAATAATAAAAAAATATAAAGAGACCATGTCATCAGAAGACAGGGCAATCATCAACCACTATACCCTTAGCTGTTGGGCAAGTTGCCAAAGGACAATGCTCACCACCAGTTCCCCACCACTTGAGACTCACATTTTCCAGTCCTAATGCCAAGTAAAGCAGTACAGCCATAAAAGCCACCCCTGCATCAAGTGCTGCTGATAAAACATAGTTGTATCTCTGCCACCATTTCTTTCTGTAACGGAAGATAAAGAAGTTGAAAATGGTTCCAACTATAATCCATGAATTGTAGTTCAATGCTGTTGCTGGTGGCATCATTCCTGTTGCTCCCAGGAGTACCGGAAGATTGATCAATGGAATCCATGACTGTTTTGGGAATGCCTTGTGCAATAGCCAAACTAGTATGGGCCCTATTGCACCTCCAAGGAAAAACCAGTTCAATGTTGAGTATTCTCCAAGAGAACCAAAGATCCTCTTAGGTCCTACTAAACCCCAAATAACCGATGCATCGAAGAAAACACGATCATTGGGACATGTCCATGGACTGCCTTCGGGAAGAAGATCTTTATTACATATGTTTTTGACGGAGTCTAGCAACCACCATGCTACACCAATGTTGATAGTTCCAGCAAGCACTGTCCCAATGAACTAAAAAAAAAACACAAAAAAGCACATTAGAGACCATAGAAGAAATCTAATGTTAGTAAAACCTTTCAGACACAATAATAAGAGCTGAGTAAATATACCTGCACTAAGAACATTGATCTTGGAGGGATTTTCATGTAGTGTCCAAGCTTGAAATCGCTGAGGAAAGAGACGGCCTGAGCCATGCTTATGTAACCATAGGTTTTGAAGCATACATTTGCTATTGGTCTTCCAGGGTAAATGATACCGAAGATATACTCAGTGATGATATTCAACCCCGGTGTCTGTATGCAGAGAAATAGATTATTATTTAGTTTAAATCAAATTTGTTTCTTTTTAAGCAAAAGTTTAAAGATATTAACCTGGTTTGTGGTAGCAGTTATGATACTAATTGGGAGGGTGAATATAAAGGCCAATGATGAAGCAATGAGAAGTCCCCACCATGGCATCTGAATCTGATCATTTAGAAAGATGCAGATCATTAAAGAAACAACAAATGTCACTCCTAGCAACAAATAAAACCACCAAGAAGGAATGCCTTTGTAATTTTTCATCAATTTTGTGTGAATATCTTCTTTTCCGTTTTTCGAAGCACGATACCGCTCCATAATCTCCCTGGCAACATGATATCATAAACAATTAAACATCATTAATTAATTGCTGATTAAATAGTTTAACTTTGATTAATGAGTCTAAAGCATTATACCTTCCATAGAAGCAAGCAACATGTGTAACGGTGGATGCTATGGTGGCGAATCCAAATCCATAACTAAGAGCGAAAAACGTGCTTAAATGAATTCGACCTTGTTCGTGATACTTTGCAAGATCAATCTCAAATTTGTCATTAACAATAGTAGATATGTTATATGGTTGTCCCTGTGCTGTATACAGATCAGAGGAGAAAATAGAAAACCTATTTGCACCATACACATTGAGTCCCCAATATGCTACAGGAATCACAGCATACACAAGCAATGCATAGCCAACAAAAACATTGACGATGGCAAAGAAAGGTGAGATAAGAGGACTGAACAAGAATGAAGCAACAGCAGACCAATCAAGTGTTAAGGCTCCAAGTCCTAAACCATTCATTCCTGAACCTATTTGTTGAGCTGTGACTGATTTGGAGAATACCCAACATACCCATGATATGCTTGTAAGTGTTGTGAATAAGTATCCTGGGACTATATACCATGTAAAACTGCATACTAGTGCTATGAAGAAAAACTTTGCCCGTGAAAATTGATGGGGGTTATCGTCTTTCTCATGCAAAGTTCTGTGTACATAAACATAAACATGGTAAGAATTGATAGGTAAATGTACCCTTAAGAAGGTCATTAATCGATACACAAAACTCAGTCAACATCAGCACACATATATAATTGATAAGTATGAGTTTTATAAAATTAAAAATTTAAGCCAAGAATAGAAGAGAAACAAATGTATGATCACAATGAGGAAAAACAAAAAGCACCCAAACAATACAAGGTGCCCGAAAAATCAAATAGAACCACCCATGCAATGCAAAGGACTAAGTCACCTAGCATTCTTAACTTTCAACCACCACCAAATATGATCAATCTTAATAACCAATAACTTTTGACAATATTAAACACGGTTTGGATGATTAATATACATGTATATTACAGAAAATTATGTATATTTGTATAACACAATTTAGATGATTAATAGATGGAAAATATTAAGCATGTATATAGATAGATTACCGGAAAAGAGAGACTTGAACAAGGGTACCAGGCCACCACATATGAGCAGGTTCAACAACATACTTCCTAAGCAAACCAGCCCATCCATATCCCAACACCTGAGTCGTAATAATCAGAAGCCATGCAGCAAGAAACGATATATTCCTTCCATAAAAAGCCTTAATGATATTCACAATACCAACAGCATAAGATGAACCAGACCCAAAAGCAGCCCCAGCATTTGCAAATATGGTAATAAGAACATGTTCCTTCATGTTAAACGGACCCGAGTTAAACGAAAACTGTTTCGATCCAAAACCCGGGATCCTGAACGTCTTTGAAGGCAACAAAGCGGCCATGAGGTGGCCGAGGGGGAGTGTGGCGACTTGAACGGTGATTTGAGTTATGATGAGTGGTTCGGATCGGTATGCGAAGAATTGGTTGAGAAAGGAGAGGAGAGCGCATGAGAGAAGACCTAGAAACCACATGCGGAACGTCCATACTGGAAGTGTTGGGTCGTCAGTTTTTGTCACAGTTAACCGGACTTCCTCGATTGGTGACTCTTCTTCTTCTTCTTCCTTCATGGTTCCTTTTTCGGTGTCTACGTTGTTGTTCTCCATTGATGTTTTCTCCACTCTCCTTTCTCTACTTTGTGATGCACTATGGTTTGCCACAATAGTTATTATATAGTCTTTTTTGGTCCACTTAGGTTGGATTTTTTGTTGAGGGTTTTATGTTTTGTTTGTTACCTTTGACTAGTTTGTTACTTGTCTTTCGGATATAATTAGTTGTTTCGTTACTTCTTGTTTGTTTAGGTTTTCTTTTTAAGGTTTTATATTTTATTTTTTTAAAAGGTTAAGAATTAAGATTTTAGGTTTAGTTTGTTACTTTCACTAGTACTTATCCTTTATAGGTGTTTTAAATTTTGGATAGTTTGTTTTTGTGTTTCGGATAAGTCTCATGTAAAGCACCTCCATGAGAGAGCTAGCTAACTAAAAGGGTTTTACAAGTTTTTCCTAGTAATTTATTTTATGTATAGAGGAATTAGATGAAATTTGTATCACCCTCGATTTAATTAATAAATCAGTATTTGACTCTAACTATTTTATACACTTATCTATTTTATTTTATTTTATCTACTCAATTTGACGTGGTAATGATAAAATAATAATTATTCTTAAATTTTTTTTTTTGAGGGAATTATTCTTAAATTATTAATTACTTTATGATCTATTCTATTTACCAATTCATAAGGCTTGCTAATTCTTTCAAAAAAAAATAATAAGGCTTGCTAATAATTAAAAATATGGTTACCTTTTGAACAGATACTATTCACACCCCAAAAAATCTAAGTTACATCCCAGAATGACTGATATACCCTTTAACTACATACATAAACTGAATTTACATTAACTACGTAAACTGAGTTTACAGTTTACACTAACCTCTTATATACATACGTAAACTGAATTTACATTAACTACGTAAACTAAGTTTACACTAACCTCTTATATACATACGTAAACTGAATTTACATTAACCTCTCATACATACGTAAACTGAATTTACACTAACCTCTTATAGACATACGTAAACTGAATTACACTAACCTCTCATATACATACGTAAACTGAGTTTACATTAACCTCTTATATGTAAACTGAATTTACATTAACCTCTCACTACGTATAATCAAATTAAAGTTAACAGAGACATATCTCATACCATAACAAACAATAAACAAATAGAAACTCTTAGAAAATGAAATTCATGAAATTCACTAACTTTTATGAATAGAGTACATATCAATGAAAAAGATGTTGATTCAATTTTTGATCTATGGTGATTTGTGGATGAAAGGGGCCGAGGGTTCAAAATGATAATGAAAGAAGGGTTTTTACAAATTTACATGAAGAGGGCAATTTTGGTATTATTGTAAAATTTTAAATAAATTTAGGTGTAACTAGAATTATATAGGGTGAGACTAGAAAGAGTCTTACATAAAGAGGGCAATTTTGGTATTATTGTAAAATTTTAAATAAATTTAGGTGTAACTAGAATTATATAGGGTGAGACTAGAAAGAGTCTTACCTTTTTTTAGTAAGTGGACTTATTGGCTATGTCAAATATTTAATCAAACTGTCCTCGTGAGCTTAGCTCAGTTGGTTGGGATAACGCATAAAATATGCAAGGTCCGGGGTTCAAACTCCGGCTACTACCAAAAAAAAAATTTAATCAAACTAAAATTGTAGAGAATTATTTTTATTAATCTTATCTATACTATATATAAAGAAAACTACCCCCTTCAGCATTTTTAGGTTGAATTTTTCTTTCCAAAAATACCTTCAATTTTCAATTCAAATAACATATGTAACAAATAGATAAGAATAAATTTAAATATTAAAACAAATGTAACAAACACATATGAATATATTTTTTTTTGTTTTTTTTACCTTTATCGTTTAAAAAGTGTAACAAACTAGATGGGTATATTTATGCTTACTTTTTCATGATTCCAATTATACCCTTAAACAACTTTTTCTATAATTAAATTGTTGTTGGTGTCATTAAAAAAAGAATTTAGATTATATTTTTTGTTATATTGTATTTTTGTCGGTGTCGTTGAAATAAATAATCATGGTTAGTTTGATTTTTTATAACTTAAAAGCAACAAACATTTATATTTTTTTAGTTTTAATCAAAATCAAAATTTCATAAAACAAACGTCGTTCATAATTTTCAAACGTTAGCGTAATAAAAAGGGCGAGAAGACGGGCACTCAAGTGTCTGTCTTTTCGCTAGTGTTGGATAGTGGCAAGAGCTAATTTTGGCTAGGTCATAATTGGACAAGTTAAAAGAGTTTGCCTGCATTCCTTCTCATATGAGTGCTACTACTTTAATCTTCTCTATTTCCAAATGCAGCTCGTGAGGCTTTTCTTAGTTAATAGTGGCTTTGATTTCAAATAAGGCTTATTAATAAGGGTAATGTTTATCCAGTGCCCCTGGTTAAGGGGACAAGAAATTAAAAACAGGCCCACCTATTTTACATTGACAGAAGAGAGAGATAAATCTAGTAATTAATGGATAGCACTTGGGTGACATAGAGTTTGGTGACATTGACCAATCACAATGTCATAATGCTTGTGAAAGAGAGAGAAACACAAGCAATGTGACATTGTGATTGACCAATGTCACCAATGTCACTCAACTCTATGTTACCCAAGTGTTGTCCGTAATTAACAATTATTAAAAAAAAAAACAGAGAGACATAACTACTCAGCTGTTTTACACGCGCTACCTAAACCTGCCTTTTAACACTCTACCACTCCATTATGTTCTCTCTTCCCACCTATTCTAACACTGACTATATGCCGAGCTTATTTTTTCTCCACAACTCCATTATATTCTTCGCTGCAGATTCACGTAAACTAGATTTATTGGATTGAATCTACATGACTTGAGTTCTCATTACCCATAAATCAAATATTTTTCAGGTACCACATTAAAGTTTTTTTTTCTTTACGTTCTTATATATGCTGAACCTTCTTTTTTTTATTGAAAACATATGTTGAACATTCTTGTTTGTATGTTCTTGCTTTTACGTGAATTTTTTTACCTTCTTGTAGATGATATAGAACATAATGGATGATGTCAGTGCTATAGAGACCAATTATAAAGTAAGTTTTGATTTGAATGAAAGTCTAATAGAAGATATTGTTTTAGAAAATGGTTGTTCGGAAATAATTAGTGAGCATGATTTAGTGAAGGATTTGTTAGTAGTTGATAACATAGGAAGTTCTGAGAAAGAAAGCTTTGCTTCAAGCATCATTTGATGGTAACGAAGTGGAGTCGCAAGTTAATGTTGTCATTGATGAGTAAGGTGAAGGACATAACATTGTCACATGTCCTCTAAAGGAAAAGAAGAAGGCAAACAAGAAAAAGAAAATTTGTGAAGATGCAAATTTAAATCCAATTCTTCTTCCAAAAGTTTAGGTACACATTTATTATTCTTTAGATTTCTATTTTTTGTATAATTATGTGTATTTGTTACTAATTAAAATAAATTGATTTGATTTGATTTTTTGTTCTTTTAATAGGAATATCTTATAACATGAAGTGGTGTTTCTAAGAGTTTTGAGAAGGAAGCTGTTGACACAAGCATGGAGATTCAATCCAATTTTGTATTGAAAAGGATCTAGTTATACATTTGATTATTTTATATTTGATCTATTAACCGGATATGTTTTATCTTTGAAATTGTTAATTTATTTTGAACTTTGTATTGTCTTAGTTTAATTATCACTGCAAATTTCAATTGAAAAAAATAGTGACACAATTAGGTTTTGTACAGTGGAAAAATCATGGGGAGAAAAATTAAGCTTTGTAGCATGTAGTGAATTACTCACGTGTTTACAGGAAAAAAAATCTATGGCAAATAAGTGGGACCCGATTTGAAACAAAGAAAGAGAAAAAAAGCAATCTCATGAAGAGATTAACAGACGCGCGTGGATGTAAAGAATGAAAGAGAAACATGGAGTAATATAACTTTTCTTATTTAACTACTTTGGTCCCGTTTGGATAAACGGTTTATATAAATGTTTATAGGATTAGGGCATATAACATTAAAACTTACATCATAAGTTCTTATACTTGATAAGTTATTTATGTTTGGATATGTACACTAAAAAGTACCTACATAAATTGAAGTGTTTGGATGTGACATTATATAAGCAATTATCAAAATTTTAAATATTTTTAATTTAACAAAAAAATCAAAGAATCGAACCACAGTTATCAAGATTTTTTTTGATAAAATTAATCAAGATGTAAAAAACAATATTATAATATATTAATTATAATTATATATATATAGTATAATCAATATTCGTCCTTAAAAAAATATCAATATTTATATAAGACAAAATTAACATTAGATAAGTATATAGTTACATAACAAAAAAATATTTATTAATATTCAGTTTCATTTTGTTACGTGACAAAAAAATAATAAAAATCTTCCTTAAAAAAAAAACTTTGTTAGGTGTGTTAATTTAGTAAGATAAGTATATAGCAATTTTGTTACTCATGCACCGCCAAAGATAACTAATATTATAATTAAAATATATGTTTTGAAAAAGTGGATCAGAGA
>Ga0315913_1001307_pt1 | contig 27029 bp, 16 predicted proteins | sample MpolsnodulesMG_FD_207736 | JGI IMG/M metagenome (GOLD analysis project Ga0315913, IMG submission 207736) | Medicago polymorpha root nodule microbial communities from Los Angeles, California, United States - small nodules | ecosystem: Host-associated > Plants > Roots > Nodule | place: USA...
GTTTGAGTATGAATTTATATTTAGTTTTAATTAGTTTATTTTGGTGTAGCAAAAGGTCTTATGACTTATGACCAACAAATGAGATATTGTACAATTTTGAGAAGGTTTAAGAGAGTGTTAGAATGAGCAAGTCAAACCCTAGTTTCTCCACTCCTAACATTAGTTTGTTGTGTATCTTTAGAAAAATAATTAAAAATTTGCAATCCATATGCATATGATATTTCTGAACCAAACATTTATACTTAGATATGAATCTGAGATTTCATAGTTGTGTGTGTGAATTTCATATAATCATTAACACATTATCTATGTAAAAAGATAGAGTGATGGTAAAGAAGAGTTCCATAATTAAGCCTTGCCTGATTATTTTTATGGTGCATAAATGAAATAGCCATTGTATTATGAACAAATTTATTTCTATCGGTAGATCAATAAGTTTAACATTTAATCAAATAAAATACCATACAAACTACTAATCCGAGAATGGAACAACAAACAAACTTATGCATATACCAACAATATTTTAGTTCTGCACCAACAATAAGCCAGTTGTCAATGTTAGAGTGGCTGCTGTATTTGTTTAGCTAGGTGAGGCAGAAAATGGGACCCTCCTCCTAATTCATGTTTTCAAGAGATCAAAGATGGATGAATGGGAATTCATGGGTCCCATGTGAATGGAAACCTAAAGGCCTTTTTTCGTCTTTCCATTTATTTTGACCACCCTACTAGTAGTACTATAGCCACCCTCAGTCCACTGCTGACTGCGGTAAGAGATCTTTGCATAGATTCCATGCCAATGCCATATTTTCATGCATCGATCACTGCCTTTTATTTCTTTCTTTCCTTTTTCTAGTTTTTACTTTTTATAGAGTAGGCATGCAGCATGCTGATGGTATCTACTTCTTCAAAGCTTCTTTCAAGATCTCTTTCAATAGAAAATTGGATTGTATATATGCCGTTGGCAGTTTGCCGTCTTCATGCAGCCACGATATGTATGATCGTTAGATCGAGTTTGTCAGATTCTTTTAAGAAAATAAAAATAAAAATACTGATCTCAGATAACGTTCGATATCAATCCAGCAATCATGGATATCGTGACCACATGAATGTGGCAAAATGTTAAACGTCTCGGTCCCTTGCAATACATGCTTATCATAATTCATTAAGGTGATATTGGAGTTAGAAATCATAGTTAGTCTTTTATTTTATTTTAATGCCTGTTTTTTTATTAGATTATTCTACAATGTATAAATTGATTAGACATTTTCATAAAATTTAATGACCTACAAATGATTTGTAATATAGACATAAAAATTGGAAAATTATTTGTGGTGGTTTTCCATGGTACTGAGTTGGCTTACAAATGCTGAGGCTGAGACCTGCAGCCTGCACTCGTAGTCTCTCAGGACAGGACCAAAAATTTTCATGTTGGTCCATATATACCTACTTCTTTAAGTTGTTTTTAACTAATTCTATCAGCATTTAATGGATTTGTAAAAAAGGGAGTGAACAGAAAAGGATTGGAACCTTGAGTTTGCTAAGTAAAAAAGTGTGCTACTTTTGTTTTGAAGTTTAAAATTCTTCATATAAGGAACTAAGGAATGCTCATCAATAATATGAATAAATAACTTGAGAGGATCACAATTTACATGATAATTCATCATTTTCTTCCTCATTTGAAAAAAAAGTTTACTTAAATCTTTTGTCAACATCCCTTTTCTTCTCTTCTCTTCTATACTTATATCAGTCCATTAGTTTGTATCTTTTCTCTTGGACACCTGTAACTCCCAACTCTATCTCTATTATGGTATGAAGTGGCACCTGGAAATGAGCAAACCTCACATTAGATATCTTGTGCAAATTCATGATTCATTATGTTTTTGAAATTTCATCGCGTATTTCTAGATTTTTGTGTAAAGTCATATTTTAATGTCTTAAACATGCCTGAAAAAAATCATAAAAAAATTCAACCTCTAAATAGCTTTTTTGGACTTCAACTATACATGATAAAAAATAATAAGAATCTCAAATTACAGGGTTAGAATATATGTTTTTAATTTTACAATGTCATTTTTTAGGCTTTGCATATATTACTGAGTCAATTTCAATAATTAACCTTATAATGAAAATAACCAAAAGGTTAAATGAGTTGAAAGAGTAAAAGAATCAGGGTTCAATTCTCAATGAAGGAGAAAATACGAACATAACAACCAATATACTAACATTATCATATCAAATTAAAATATTTCTCAAAAACACAACCAGGCTTTTACATCAACTCTATATATGACAGTAAGAACATTGCATTCAGATAAATATTAATTCATATATTACCTCCATATGTGGAATTTCTTTCAAAGGCCTGTCTGTAAAATAAGCATACAGTGCCCTCAAAACTACCTGCAATGACAGAAGTATTGGCAAAAAATATCAAGAATTAAAACTAGTGAAAGATACATAAATGCAAGTTTACTTTTTAACATAATATATGAATACCTGGTGAGATACCACAACAACAGGTGCTCGTTGCCACTGCTACTCAACAATAACCTCCTCATAAGGAGGGACAAGAGTTGTATACTTAGCAACGGGCGCAGGGGAGCTCATAAGTGGCTGGGATACACCGCAGAACCATTTGATGTTGATACTGCGTCGGGTCCACTATCTGGGACGCACCCACCTATGACGATGTCCCTTCCATCATCAGACCTCCTCAACCTCGTGCACATGTCTCTGTCTACTAAGCTGAGCCGGAGGACGCTGTGCGACCTTTTCGGTCTGTGCACTACCGGTAGAAGACTCCCTCCCTAACCTAATTCTATCAGGCCTCTGAAACATATCTACACAACATTTCATAAAGCAAAAAATCAATAAATTTTTTCATACGAACATTGTGTAATTTCAAACTATTCAACAACAACGGTTAAATTTCGGCAGTGCCATTTCAATCCGTAAACTGCCACGTTGCAATCAAACTAACTATAATCAACATTAACAAACCAATTTCTAACTAATTTCATCATTAACAATGCAAAAAACAAACAAATTTTCATTGAGACATTTTATCAAACACCTAGAGTGCAACTTTCAATAAACTTAAAATTAACAATTTCTAAACCCTTAACTACCACATTGCACTCTAAACAACATTTAAACTACAATTCCTAACTTAATTCATCACTAACAATCCTATAAACTAACATGCAAACCAAATTTCTAAAAATGTAAAATTTCTCCAAAAAAATCATAAATTTAAACAAAACTAGAAAAAAAAAAATGAAGTAGGATAAGTATAACTTACTTGTTGATTTGATGTTGATTTGGTTGAGTTTGGTGAAAATCGCACAAAATGGGAGAAAAATCTTATTTGGAATGTTTAGAAACATAATGGTTATGTTTCTTACTTTGTTTTTCTATAACAGCACGCAGCGTGAGTTAAGTCACGCTGGATTTATAACTTGCATAAGTTAACTCACGCTGAAGCCCCTCAACGTGACCTAAGTCATGTGGGGGTAGTTTCATCCATTCAGTTGAGAATGAGCGAAAGTTGATGGGGGAATAGCCGTTTTCAATACTATTTTTTTACTCAATGCGTAAGATCATTTTGACCGATGCACAACAGTTAAAGTTGTTAGTCTTAATTGAACATTTGGTTCCTAACTTATTTGTTGTTTTCAATTTGGTCTCGTAACTCTAAATTTTTTCTATTTGGTCCCTCAAATATACCTATGTTAGTCAATTTGGTCCACTTCAGTTAACTTTAACCACACATGTCTAAAATGGACCAACATTATAAGTTAACCATCGTAGACCTCATTAAATTGTATAGTTTAAACCGTTCTAATTTTTTTTTAAATACAACCATTAGATCATGGTTGTCTACTATATGTAATTGTACACCACCACCGACTATTTTTTCCCCCTCTTTCTTCATCTTTTTCCTCCCCTTCTTCATCATCTTCAAACTAACTTCATAAACCTTCAAAACAAATATCTAGAGAAAACCCATAAAAAATTCCAAAAATTTATTAACAACATCATCATCACATTTATCATCATCATTATCTTTATCAACATCAAATTAATTCATCACATTTGCAGATCATAAACAGAAACACGAATTGGTTGTGCCTCAATGGCGAGCCTTAAACTTTCCTCCCACATTTCACTAGTCTGATGAGGGAACGAAGCAATAAGATCAATACTCCAATTCTCAACCCCACACTTTTTAACAATATCAATAGCCTCGTGAACTTCTTCCAAACCATGTGCCCTCCCACAACTTTTCAACAACTTCTCCTGAAACGCTTGAACTCCCAAAGAAACTCTATTCACTCCCAAAGAAACCATGTGGATATTTGTTTTGAAGGTTTATGAATTTAGTTTGAAGATGATGAAGAAAGGGAGGAAAAAGATGAAGAATTAATTGGTGGTGGTGCACAATTACATATAGTAGACAAGCATGATCTAATGGTTGTATTTTAAAAAAAAAAGATCAAATGGTTTAAATTAAACAATTGAATAAGGTCTACGATGAACCACTTATAATGTTGGTCCATCTTAAATATTTGTGGTTAAAGTTAATTGAAGTGGACCAAATTGACTAACGAAATATATTTAAAGGACCAAATATGAAATATTTAGAATTATGAGACCAAATTAAAAACAACAAATAAGTTGCAGGACCAAAGGTTCAATTAAGTCAAGTTGTTACTATTTGATTAGGTTTTTATTTTAAAAGTCAGTCAGTCAATCAAATCAAACCACATGTTTTTTTACCTTGCAGTTTGAATACTTTCAACTTCAAAACCGAACCAATCCGCACCGCGAACACCCTAGCTCAAACCACTTGGGTCTTACACGGTGCACAACAATTTGGGTCACCAACATCAGTAGGTAACACACAGTACAAAAACCTGCAACTCCAGGTGACCGAACATCTCGCACGGTGCGAGACCCATTTCACATGCCTACGGGAGACGACGCCTATGTTTTTAATATATCTTACTTCTAGTTCTCAAATAGTGTCTTTACAAGACAACCCAATATTTTTACCTATTTCAAAAACGTTTCATAGCTCCCTAAATTCTACCAAAACTGAATCCAAAAGGTTAAAAGGTCCCTGAACAAAACTGAATCATAGAGAATAAATCTTCACCTATTTCAAAAACATTTCATAGCTCCCTAAATTCTAACAAAACTGAACCCAAAAGGTTAAAAGGGTCCCTGAACCAAATAGAATAAAAAGTATTGGAATGAAAATAAATAAACAGACTTGAGTTTTTGGGATTTTAATAAGCCTTACTGTCAGCAGAGAATCAACGAAAAGGAAGATATGTTGTTACACCTAAAAATAATGTGCCACAGGTAGCACAATAAGCATTGCAAACCCAAGCACCCTTGAGATTCAGTTTAAAAATCAAAGGATTCCAAATGACAAGTTTTTCTTCTCAGCCAGCAAAATTAAAACAGATAAAAACAAAGAAAAGACAGTGCACTAATAGACTGAAACAATACTCATAACCAAACTGACACGCGATCGTTGCACATAACACAACCAAAATAAAAAGTCCTGATGCAAACAGCTTCAAAAAACTTCAGACCTCCTCCAAACACCCTGTACAGGCCTTTGCTTCATTTACACAACTGATTCCGGAGTCAGGTACCGACTGGACATGGGAAGTTTGAAGCCTAAATCTAAAGAGAGTACCAAAAATCAGCACACACACACAAATAAAAGCAAGACATTGAAAGTAGATAGATTTACAATTCATACCTGTCTTTCGTCTTTGTATGAATTTTTCGAGTAAATCTCCCTCATCCAATAATTTTTCATTTGATAGTTTCTACAGGAAATAAAATGTTAAAAGTTGAAACAACTCATTTGTTCAAAAAGTATATATATATATAAAAGGAATTTAAAGAGTTATGAATGTTGTACCATCATGACCCAATAATGGCGCATTCCAATCAAATGTTTTGCACCAACTACTGTCAGTATTGAAGAATGTTTTTGTGCCAACCTCCAAAGCTTTGCTGTCACAAGCCTTCAGTAATAAAAAAATAATATTATATTTTTAATTCATTGTAAGATATATTTACTTTTATTATAAAAAATATTTTTTGTAATAAAACTTACTGGTCCCTTGTGTCAACCAGAATCATATCTTTCGAAGATTTATCAAGTTCACACTGTTTCTCGTCGTCCCCCTTTCCATAGATTTCAAACAGTTCCTCTAACTTCTTAATTTTCAGCCATACTTGCTCCTACCATAATAATTTTTTAAATAAGAAAAAAATAAAATTTTATTTTCATTGTAAAATGTAATAAAATAAAATAAAAAAAGGAATTCACTTATTCACTTACATTAGGACTTATGTCACCTAAGTAAGATTTTATATTTTCAGATTCTGCAGCCTAATAGGCTACACTTATTTCGTCAAGATCGTACAATGATATATAAATAAATTAAATAAAATTATAATAATGTTTGTGTGTGTGTTAACAAATAAATAATACTAACTTCCTGCAAATAATAATCCTGCTCATAATTGATTTCTAAGAACAGTAACTATGGTCCTACAGAATGCACCATTGTTTTAGCAAAAGTTCTTGATGTCTGCAATGAAATTAATGTTAGTGTTATTTTCTTCCAATAATCTAATAAAAAAGTAAAGTAAAACTAACTAAATACCTCTGAAAAATGTCGAGACGGTAACAAATAGACATGAGATTCACCAACTTTGGTTGAACAACTAAAAACATCCACCTAATAACGCACTGCAATGTTCTTGCGAGCAATGCTCACAAGATGACCATTCAACAAATTCTCACAACGATATTGCCTATTTGTATTTTTGGTAGTAGCTTACAACTAAGGCCCTTATTGAAAAATCATAATATGCCTATTTGTATTTTTGGTAGCTTACAACTAAGGCCCCAACTGAAATTCTCAGCATAGTTCTTTTTCAAATAACAGGAAGAAATAAAACTATAAGTAAGAAGATAGCAGGCTAAACATTTTTAAAGTAAACCTTCCTTTTAGTATGTTACGTGATCAATATTATCAAAATATTTATTAAATTCATCTGATTATTATCATATAGTTATATTTCAAATACGTAATTGAAATAGCGGCTATCCCGCTATCCCAGTTTTGGGGTTGGCCGTTCCACCCCACTATCCAAGATTGACTGCCTAGACTACAATACAACACATTCTGTGCAATTTTCACAATCTTGGTGAATCTTATAGTTCAAGATTTAATAAATGGGCCTCCAAATTCACAACCCAATTTGCAATTTCTGACAATCATGATAGTTTATTTGCATCATGTACCTTTGTTTGGTCAGGAGCATACTTAGTAGCTTCAACCAGACATGGTAAATAAGTAAGTACACCATCCAGAAGTAGGTGTGGTCCCTGTATTCAGAAAATGAAAAAATATAAGACACTGTTAAACTCAGAATTAAGAGCTGGTTTGTATTTATTATTCGAGCCAAAATCAGTAGCATATTCAAATGGGGGTCAGTTTGTGGCGGAGGATGGTCATTGGTGCCACTTTAACTAATAGTAGAAATTTGTGAATGATGGCAATGTCATGGCATTTTATGGTGGAAATAGCTGATAAAATCGACGGATGCCATAGTCACAATTGATAACACTAGGCAAAATAACAGAAGTGCTTACAAAGAAATGACCCTTGCTAGAGCCACATGATCCTTAGAGATACAACTAAATGACAGTAGTATGGCCACCTTTCTACCTTATGGAGTAAATTTTTAAGATAATAGGTCTCGTTGGGATTGAATACAATATTTGAATCATGTTTTGTTTAGTACGGTTATCTGACTTGACCAAAAATAGAGTGTGGTTTATTATTGGATTGAGATAAGCCATTTTTTGTAATAAAAAAGTATTGTGGAATTCAATCAATTGACTAAGTACAAATTACAAAAACTCTAGTTGCATTTGAATACAACAAGAGTTTTAGTAATTTGTAACGAGAAATAAAACATATGATGAAGGTCACAATGTACATATGATTTTAAGGTAATTCAATGATTACCTTATTGAAAGCACTACCCATGAATACTGGTATGAACTTCCGTGCTTCGGAGGCCCTACGAACTGCTTCCTACTCACAAAAAACAATAAAAAGAAAACTATTACAAAAGCAAAACTCGGAGAGGGGTGGCAAGGGAGAAGTAATACTAAAAACTAGTTTTCATACATCACTGTATCTGAAAACACATATAAGTAAAGAAAAAATTGGAAGTTCCTAACAGACAAGAAAATGTCCATAAATAGATAAGATTATGGATGAGGTAATCTTTTTCAATTTGGTTTCCAAGGAAAATATATCTTTCAGTTATATTGTTCCTCCTCATTTGTTTTCTATTATCTATTTCCTCCTCACTTGCACTAACTTCGTTCAAGACATATTAGATAGATCAAAAGTAAATCAACAATTAATCGTATAGAAAAACTTATCAAAGAGTTAAAGGATATTATTCTGCCCATTATTTTCAAGGTTCTGAAATATTAGATAAATCAAATACATAGAACAATGTTACACAGCTCTCAACGACTTTCTATTCTCTTTGGGAAAATAAATCCTCATCAAAATTCAAAACAGTAACTAAATGCATTTCGTATAACAAAAATACAAATCCTAAAGAGTTGTCAATCCTTCACCCCACTCTTGAAGGGATAGGAGAGAAGAAAACAGAAAAATGAGGTAAAAAAATCTGGAAGACATATTTAGAAAAAACATGTAATTAAATTGATTTGTTACTGACATCAGAAGTCTCATCATATCCATCAAAATACTTAGAAGCTTCTTAGTATATAATTAATGAGTTCTCCTTTATGTTATTACTAATTAGTGAATCCAATTATCCAGTATCACTAAATTAATGTGAATTTAAATGTATATGTGGCACACATATGTTTATGTCGCTAGAGTGTAATTGATAGCTTCATAGATCCTTATGAAGTAATTATAAATCGGTTAGTTTTAAGATAGGATTCCTGTGAAGTTCAGAAAAAATAGTAAAACCATTTCACTGACATGCCTAGTTTAAGGTTAAAACTCAATGTCAAATTTATATAGCCAAGTCCCATTGCCGTAACATGCCTAGTTTAGCAGCAGATTTGAATTTACATACTACTAATGATGAAAAAATGGGATGGGAGATACTTGAATAAAAGGAGTGTCTATCATGATTTATTTTCTCTCACAAAATAACTGTTATATAAATGAGTAAAAGATGTGCAAGTAAATTATTTTTGGAACTAAATCTAAAGAGAGCAGCAAAAATCACCACACACAATTAAAATAAACTAAAATAAAATCAAGAAATTGAAAGTAGACAGATCATACAATTTCTAAAAAAAAAAAAGAGCTTTCTTGGTGTAAGTACAATTCAATGAGCTTTTTTGTTATGGTTAAACATGAACAAAACTTATTGAAAAACATGACTCTTCATTCTGGGTGTTCGTCAAAAAAGAAAAAAGATGCAAAAATGAATAAGAAAAATTTGGTCGGAATCCCAAAAATGGTAGTGATTGAAAATTTAAACTGAGATCGAAGGTATTTTTGTCAAACAAGGGTCTAATAAAAAATTCATAGGATGTTACTACTGGTATAAATCCTCACTTTTATATTCATTGAATTTTGTTTTTGATAATTTTTATGTTGTTAATGAGATGTTGAATTTCTTCGTGTGAGTTATAATAATAATACTTTAAAATGAATAATTAGTGGAGAAATTGGGATAAACTTGCCTAAACAAATTTTTTTTAGAAGATACCTAAATAATTAGTAAAAAGATGCAAAAATGAATAAGAAAAATTCTTGATTGCTTTCATCTGATCCGATATAAGTAACCTTTTCTCTTTAGTGATATTTCTGAGTTCTAGCTTTCTTAGCCTTTAGTCTTTCGACATGTCGAACTCTATCGGCCAACTGAGTCATATCTCTCAAGTGTTGAGTGTCTAGTTTCTTCCTAATGGAATAATCTAGGCCACCAGCGGCCATTTCAACTAACTCATGTTCAGGCACTTGAGTGAAACATCTTGCCTTTAACAATCTGAATCTATTGAGGTAATCATCCATGGATTCAGTGGAATTCCTCTTGACACTCGCCAATTCTTTTAGACTTAACTTAGATTGGCCCATCTAGAATTCTTCATGGAATAACCTCTCTAATTGAGTCAAATTTTGGATCGAATGTGGTGTAAGAGTAGTAAATCATATGAAGGCATTCTTTGTTAGAGAATTTGGAAAGTATTTCAACCTCAAATTCTCATCATTTGATAAATCTCCTACCTCTGTCAAATATCGTGCGATATGTTTGACAGTGGACTCGTTGGTATCTCTTGCAAACTTGTTGAACTTGAGAATTTTATAACCCCTAGGAAGTTCAGACTGTAATACCAATTCCGACAAAGGAGAAACAAAGTTTGGCCTTTGTAGGCCAATATTTAAACCATTTTCAGCCATTATATTTTCGACCAAATTGGCTATATTGCTATTTGCTCCTATATTTTGTTGTTGGACATTCCTAACAATTTCATCGGCGTTATTTTTTCTATCTACCAAGACCACCTCAGGTTGACCTTGAATCACTGGTTCGACCGGTTGAGGTTGAGACACAGGTTGTGGCCTCTGGACCATGGGTTCAATCAACCGCCACAGTTGTTGGTTTTGAATTTGTGTAACCGGTTGGTAACAGATTGTGGAGGTGCAAAGAAATTTGTTATCCTCCCTATTTGTGTGGTTAAGGCTTGGTAACTCTGGTTGTGTCCCTTATCAAAGGATTAAACACGGTATCAATTTGTTGTGTTAACAAATCAATCATTTCGTGATTACTCTCATTCATTTGTTGTCTTCATAAATTCATTGAAACTGTTGTTAAGGATGGTAGAGTATTTCGACCAAAAATGCTAGAACTTGAGGGAGTATTTATACTTATGAAGGTGTCTTTTAACAAAGTTATAACTAAAAAGTGGAAATCACACCTTGAGGTGTGGGTTGCTAAAAGACACCTTCATAGATGGCTTCTAGCCAAACCCTTTAAATAATTTCTCAGTTTCTTTTAAATATTTCCAATTTTGTAAATAAATCTCGAAAATGCTAAGTTGGTGCCAATGGAATTAAACTTGCTACTACCACCCCTCACAATAAATGTGGTGCTAAGCTTTTGAAAAATTCTTATTTCAGGGGATAATGGAGAGCTTTTTTGTGAACCCTTATTTTTATAAAATACAACATTAAATTTATTTAATTTTAATTTTCTTAGAACTGAATTCAGATCATTTTTCTCCATCGTGAGTTTATGCTTATTCAAACCTGATTTTGTTTAGACAAAAGTAATTTTAGAACTAAAAAAATTGATTTTAATATGTTTGATTATTTTCAAATAAAATCATTTTTGTCTTGAATTAATCTCTAAAGTTAATTTGTAAGCTAAATTTCTTTTTCATTTAAGTATTTAAATATAAATTACTTATATTTAACTTACTTTTAATCAAAATCAATTCATTCAACATGTCAAATCCGATGTTAAGTAGAAGTTTTCATGACAACGAAAAAGTTGATAACTGCTTTGTGGAAATACAAATAACAACAAATCTGAATTTTATTTATTATTGTCATTTCGAAAAGATCAAAAATACTTTGGAACCAGACTACAACGGATCCATGTTCTAGTTAAATAAGAACAAATCTGAACAAATAAGATTGTAATTGTAATACTTCTACTTTTGAATACAAATTCAGATTTGTTCTTACATTCAGCTATCTGGCCAAAATTTGAAAATTTCTTTTGCAAAGCAGTCTCGCCAGTAAAATAGGGCAAATCTGTCTCCAAATAAGAGCAAGTAGAACTTCATAAAAACATGGTAAATAAAAGAAAGAAAGAAAGAAATATCCCTTAAAAAAAACAATGCTCCATAGCATCCAGATATCAGAAGGAGAAAATATTAAAAGGATATGAAAGACTGATCACAGATCAAAATGAAGAACTACATAATGTAAAGAAAATTCTCCAGACTCAACAATCAGCCAGATTTGAGAAAACAGAAACTAGTCAATCCACAAGTGTTTTTTTTTATTCAAGTTAATAAGATAATCCACAAGAAAAGTTGTTTTTGTAGATATCTGGATGGAGCTTAGTGCTTTGGAACAAAACGCATCAAGTGTGTTAGTGGAAGTCCATAATTTTGAATTCAAAAGCACGTAACATGATAGATAAGTGAACGTCAATTTTGTAAAAAATTGAAATGTAGTTGGCACAACCATCTTAGAGAAGATGAACACAATATTGCCAATTTTCCATCCAAATGATTGTGTCGTTGGCAATCCAAACCAGTAGAGATAGCACAGTACACGCCTTCATAACAAGAACGAATCTGAAAGGAATTTATATTACTCTAAAAATGTATTCAGGAAGGAAGCTTCCCTTAGGCTCACTACTGATTGTTTCATTGCAAACATAAGATCGGCCTTGTTGCAGTAAAATACATTAAGCTGCCAATTTTCCTCTACACTTTCGTCCTTAATAGTTTGTACGCTCGAACGATTGGCCTCATAATCGAGTTTCTATTTTCATGCCACATCTCTCGCAGGCTTCTTTGACATATCTGCTCTGACTGATATATATTCCTCCTGCATTCTATACAATCTCAACACCCTGGTAGTAGCTGATTCTGCCCAAGTCCGTCATGTCAAAGTCTCTTTCAGTAGTTTTTTTGAATTTTTTGAACATGTCTTTTATTGTTTCCTGTGAATATCAAGTCATCCAATTTTTTATTAGATGAAATTAAGTCTCACACTTTAGAAATGAATCTTACATAAACTAATGAGACTCACAATAAGAAAGCATTCACTTTACGTAATGTCAACGACCAGTTAAGATATGGTACTGGGTCTAGAACTATAATGTAAACAACATCAAGTTGAACCCTTACATTTATCCACATAATATTCGGCATTGCAATAGAAATTGTGAAGATTGTACACCCAAGGCAGATATATCCCTCCAGCTCCATAGGCATACTTAGTACTTACCAACCATTGGAATATCTGCAAAAAAATATTTGACAGATTGTAGCGTAGCGGTTCGTCGCCGCTACGCTACGCGCGGCCGCTATAGTGCCGCTATCGGCCGCTGTTGACTACTATGCTTGGAGTCGCAGCCTTCTAGAAAATTTCGCAGGATTGCAAGCGTAAAGCTTAAAATAAACCCGGCCTGTTTGGCACTACAAGCAAACATTCAATCAGCAAACACCAACCACAATTTCTTGCACGAAAAATAAACACGTGAAAGAAAAGCAATAAGCAAGCAGCACAGTAATCACTCTTATTGTCACAATATGAAGGCGACTTAGAAAGATTGAAGATATCTTTTTCAGTATTCAATTGTTTATCACCAGAAGCAACGAAGGACACAACACGATCACTATTAATATTTTGGGTCTCTGGAGTTAAGGACCCAATAGCAACTGGTTCTTCATGATCCGGCGACACTCCTCTTTTAAATATTCTAATAACTCAAATTCTAATAATCTGCTTGATGCATACACAACCAGTGAATAAAAAACACATGGAAATTAAATTAGAACGTCCTATAATGTGAGACCTATCACATCAACAACATCCCTTATGAACAATCAATATTATCATAACACCAAAAACATGATCTAATTAAAGTATAAACATCTCAAGATTCATAATAATTAACTTAAATCTTACTTTCCACACTGTTGACAGTATCTCTTTGGCCTCACCATCAAAAACAGTAGCAGCACATTGCAAGCAACCCTATGTCCTAGGGGATAGCCTTTCAGTTTAGAAATATCATCTTCGCAATATCACCCTATGTCCTAAGCTTGAAATCAAGTATAAACTAATATGAGCATGCATAACATACATCTTCTTTTATTGTCACAGACTTATATCCTAATTTATTGTCACAACCGCATACTTCAACATGGCCATATCACTCAGTCGCTTTATTGCCATTGTATGTCTTTATCAATAGTGTTTGTGTATCATTAGAAACAGGTGAATGTTCCTTGTATTCCATTGTGAATTCACCCTTTCCTTGTGTCATTGATCAAAGAGCTGTAGCATACCCAAACATATTGTTAAGGGGGCCATGAGCTGTAATGACAGAATCATCTTCGTCCTGATCATTGCCAACAATTACACATTTTCTCTTGTTGAGGTCACCAATAACAGCTCCCTGAAATTCTGTTGGTACTCTCAGTTCAACAAGCATAACAGGTTCTAATACAACTGGTTTGGAAGCTGGATAACACTGTCTAAAAGCATAGATAGAAGCCAGCTTAAAGGCAAGTTCACTGGAATCAACAGCATGAGCAGCACCATCTGTCAACACAACTCGGATGTTTTCAACTGGATGTCCGATTAAGGCACCAGAGTTGGCAGCTTCTTTAAAACCTTTCTCAATTGCAGGGACAAAATTTGATGGAATAGCTTGACCAATAAGCATGTTTTCAAATTCAAACTTGGTCGGTGACCCAGCAGGAAGTGGTTCAATATACCCAATCACCCGTCCATATTGTCCTTGTCCTCCGGATTGCTTCTTATGTAAATAGTCAAAATCAACACGTTTAGTAACAGTTTCTCTGAAGTTTACACTGGGCTTTCCAACTGTTGCAGCAACCTTGTACTCCATCCTCATGCGTTCAACATAAATATCCAAGTGTAGTTCTCCCATTCCAGAAATGATTGTCTGCCCACTCTCTGGGTCCAAGCCAACATGGAAAGTAGGATCCTCTCTTTGGAAGCGGTCCAAAGCTTTTGAAAATTTCCCTTCAAGATCTTTGGAGACTGGTTGTACAGCCAATGACATCACGGGTTCAGGAACAGCCATGGAAGTCATTGTGTATTCAACGGACCCATCGGTAAAAGTATCTCCTGATGCACAAACAACACCAAATACAGCAACTATTTGGCCAGCATAGGCCTCTTGAATATCATGCATCTCAGTAGAATGCATTCGTACAAGACGAGGAACTCTGATCTTCTTGCCAGAGATAACATTAACGATGCAATCACCCTTGCGAATGACGCCCTCATAAATTCTTAGATATGTTAACTGACCAACCGGCTTGTCCTCCAACTTGAAAGCCAATGCTACAAGGGGACCATCAGGACTTCCGGTCAACTCAACCTCCTCATTCTTAGATAGGTCATGAGCATAATTACTAACTTCGATTGGACATGGCAAATAACTAACTATGCCATCCATAAGTGGTTGCACCCCAGTGTTTTTGGCAGCACTGCCCATGAATACCGGTATAAATTTCCGCGCTATGGTAGCCCTGCGAATTGCTCCCTCAAGATCAGCATCTGAAATGGTCTCATCGGCAAGAAAAGCTTCGGCAAGTATATCATCAACCTCTGACACGGTTTCTATGAGTTCGCGTCTTTTATCTGCCACCAACGCTTCCATGTCTGAAGGTATTTCTTTAACGACAACGTCTTCTCCATATTTACCATGAAAATAGTAGGCCTTTAACTTCACAAGATCAATAAGTCCCTCGAAAGCTTTTTCAAGACCTATTGGAAGTTGAACTGCAGCAGTATGATGGCGAAGCTTAGATCTAGCCTGGTTTAAAACTTTCCATGGATCTGCTCCAGCTAGATCAAGCTTGTTGATAAACATAATTCTTGGAACCTCATATCTTCTCATTTGGCGATCGACTGTGATGGACTGACTTTGAACACCACCAGCACTACAAAGAACAAGAACGGCGCCATCAAGAACTCGCAAAGCCCTCTCAACCTCAATGGTGAAATCAACGTGACCAGGTGTGTCAATTATGTTGATATTAGAGCCTTTCCAATTGCAATAAGTGGTAGCAGACTGAATGGTGATTCCCTTCAATTTCTCCAAATCCATCGAATCCATCTTGGCACCAACGCCATCTTTTCCGCGAACCTCGTGGATCTGGCGGATCTGGCCAGTGAAGAACAGTATCCGCTCCGCCAACGTTGTTTTCGACTGCTTCAACGAGTGAAAGGTATTTTTTTTTTCTTCTTCTTGATTCTTGATGATAATACAAATGAAAAGAGCAAACCCTAGATTTACCCTAATCCTTTATATCTCTAATTCCCTAACCCTAAACCTAATAAAATGGCTCCAAGAATTTCAACTTTCAGATCCACTATTCCCTCCTATCTTACCTTCATTAAAGGACTTCAATTAACCAACTACTGAACTTCCAAGCCACATTAAATTGCAGTATGTTTCCAATGCATCACTAAACTACCACACAATTGCCCAAATTCTCTCTATCAATATTCTCTATAACAAGTTCCATCCTTTCTTTCATTCCTATTTTTTTTTTTTGGAGTTCATCTCAAACAAAAGGTGTTCTTCTATCTACTTCTTTCTTCTTTTTTTTTCCATACCAAAAGGCCTCCATTGATTTTTTCTTCTTCTTTCTTTGTTGCAAATGATCCATGCCAAAAGGCATATTCTTTGAAATCCACCGTTTTCTTGCGGTTCTGTCCATTTTTCCAGTTTGAATATGTACATTCATGTAAAAAGATTTAACATTCTTATGGTTCTGCATTTTTATTCTTTCTTAGTTGCATACAAACTTACATCTACAATGTAATCTTGCGGTTTTTTTTCCATTTTTTTAGTTTGAATCTGTACTTGTATGAACAAGGACTTACTATTTATCGATTTTGAGCTTCAATTTGTGCAGAAAACTTATTTATGGTTCAGGATTTTTTGAATTTGACTTGGCATATTTCCTATTATCACACAGAAAGATGTCACGGTCAGTTGATGCTATCAAAAATGTCAATGACTCTTAAGGAAACATGGAAACTTGCTGTTCATATTCTTGATATATGGAGTGTTGTCAATAGTAAGGGTAATGAGCATCTTGAAATGGTTACGATGGATTCAAAGGTAACAATTTCTTTGCTTATTTTTATATTCAATGTTATTTTTTTTCAACAAAACTGAAATTTGCTCAACTCTTTTTTCCAATTTACTTATGAGAAAAGATTGTCAGCTGATGAGATTAAGAATTTGTATCGTAGGTTTTCATGTATAATTTTGTTTTCTTTCTAATATCCATAATTCAGTACAATAATCACGATTTATAGTGGATGAGGAGTAGTATTCCTAATATTTCTTTTTCCTTTTTTTCATCATATAGACCCTTGCTTATAGTGGATTTTGTGAGCTCACGCTTGATATAGCGACGCCTTTGCTGAATATGGTAGATGAATGTGGGAGTGTGCTCTGGTCTTTGAGAGACGTCCATATCTTCAATTTAAAATTGGTGGTAGTTTCAATCGAATGGTTCTTGCTAGAAGGCTTGGTGAAGGCTCTCATGTGATGGTCAGTGCCCCGGTTGTTGGAAGTAATGATACTTTGTATGTTCGAGTTATCAAGTGTTAGCAATGTTTCATGGTGTTTTTGATGTCTTTAGTAATCCCTATCTTCATTCAATATTTTAATTATGTTTTGGTTAACAAGTTGTATTTCCTTCTTAATTAGTAGAAGTCAGTTCTCTATTATATGTTTGTACTGGACCCATTGATGATGAAATGAAGAGAAACAATGGCCTTTATGTTTTATTATTGTTTCAATTTGTATTCGTATTTATCCAAGCAGTAGCATATAGAGTAAACTGGTCAGTTAACAATCAGAATGAACTTGATAATTTTCTAACATCCTCAATCATTTGTTCTTGCTTAAAAAAAATTCTAAATAATAATTTCAACTTGGTTTAATGTTATTATCGTTTCTTTCATTTTACACTTGGATATGAGGGTTGTGTTTTTAATGCAGTTATATATGACAGTAATTGAAAAAATATGAGTTATGTACCGCAATTATATAAGTTTTAAAAATTTTAGATTAAGTCAATTAAGTTTCCAATTGGTTAATGTGAATTATGGATATGAAAGGACAAACAACTAAGTCGGGTTGCAACAACATACATACATATGCGTACATATCATTGTCCATGTAAATTCTCATTTGAATAGTGTCCTTTTCCTTGGCCTCTTCTATAATTTTTTTTCAATTAACCACTTTGTTTTCTAACTTTAATTTTATGAGTGTAGCATGCTTTTATATGGCCTATCTGATCACAAAAAAAATTATCAAGAAGCATGCTTTTAAAAAACTCTTTAACTGGTGTAAAGAATTATACATTTTGGTTAGATTGCTTGGCATTGTGTTTCTAGACCTTAAAAAAAAAATATAACATTCCCATATCCTAACACTATAGTAGTTTCTTTAATAACTATATAATGTGCTCTAAGTGTATAATACATTATAAGTGTAAGAGTAACATAAGTAACGTCAAATTTATAGTGGTATTTTATCATAAAAACTAATAAGTATATTTTATGTAATTTTTAATTATGTATGATGACACTATTGGTATACTTAAATATTTTCATCACTATTGTATGATAATTTTGCTAATTGTATGATGTTTATATATGGTAATATATGTTACTGTCATGATTGCCTCAAAAGAACAAAAGAAACATCTTCTTCTTTCTTAAAGAACCTCTCAGTAGGATTCAAATCCAGCTGAAGTTCTGACCATCTGTCATATAAAAAAGACCGGCCGGCTCTTGTAGGATTCCCAAGAAATTCTTTGATTTCTTTTGGAAACAACGAATCAACTGAAAATAGTTCGGAAGACGAAGACGAAGACGAAGACGAAGACGAACCAACTGAAAATAGTTCGGAAGACGAAGACGAATATAATTAGCAATGCATGCACCTCATCCATTTTGTCCACCGTAATTAATTATCTGAGTTTAGTGCCAAGCATAAAATTGTTAGTTGTAGAAAAATATTAATGAATTTCGGGACTCTCTTTTTTAATAATCAGTTGTTGAGGATTTTTAGTGTGGGAATACTAACCAGGCAATTTAGAACTGCTACCTTTCATGATGAGTTGTGCGCATTTGTTATTGCATACCTTAGTTTACTGAACTCTCTTTGAGCACTGTGTATGATGTATTAACTTCTGATCTTGAGAATTGTAAAATCTTTATTTATGCGTAAATCATACCAAGGGTCACATAGCCAGTAATAATAGCAGACATCTCCACTTCTCCATTTCCATTATATATATGGAGAATGTTAACCGGTGTCCCAAGGACAATGGTTAAGCATCCAAAACAAGTAAATTTTTATGAAAAAGTTGTGTAATCATTACTTTATCAAAAGTAACATCTTATATTTTGAAGAAAATTTTTCTATATGTAGGTTCCTTAACCATTGTTCTGAGGGCACTAGTTAGCAAGACCCTATGCTAACCAGTGCCCTCAGGGCAATGGTTAAGGAACATATGCACCGAAGTTCATTAATAGCATTGCTCATTCCCGGTGGGAGAACAACTCATTCAAGGATTGGTATTCCAATAACTATTGATCAATGCTCCGAAATGACAACAATGGAAGGTTGGATATACCCTTTGGCAAGAAAGTTGTTGTGCTTGGGGTGATTTCCGACAAATTCTACCAGTTATCCCAAAAGGAAAAGGCAAGAAATAGTTCATGTAACGATTAATTCTTCATTGTTGTAGAATCAATGTGAAGTTTTGACACTTACAACTAATATGCGGCTTTTACGTGGTTGCTCAAGTGATGACATCGAGGAAAGGAAAAAATTTAGTGAGTGGGTTTTGGGCATAGGCGATGGAAGTGTTGGAGAAATAAATGATCAAGATATAAAGGTACAAATTCCTGATCATATTGCATCTATCGTCGATTACATTTATCCATCTCTTCTAGATAATATGCATGAACCATCGTTTTTCCAAGATCGAGCTATATTAACTCCCAAAAATGCAATTGTTGAGGAAATAAATGAGTATGTTATGTCTTTAATCCCTGGCTACCGCACGACATATTTGAGTTGTGATTCTCCTCTTTCAAGCAACTCAATGGAAATGCAATTGTTGAGGAAATAAATGCGTATGTTATGTCTTTAATCCCTGGCTACCGCACGACATATTTGAGTTGTGATTCTCCTCTTTCAAGCAACTCAATGGTTAACAGGTCAGATGATGTACACACCTCTGAATTTTTTAACACAATAACTGCCTCAGGAATTCCAAATCATAAGATCAAGTTGAAAGTGGGAGTACCAATTATGTTGATGAGAAATCTAGACCCGACCGCTGGTTTGTGAAACGGAACTAGGTTGATAGTTACCAAGATGGGCAAATATGTTCTTGAGGCTAAGGTCATAACCAGTGACAACATTGGAGAGAAGGTTTACATACCTAGATTGTCACTAAGTCCTTCTGATCTAAGGGTTCCTTTCAAGTTTCAACGTCGGCAATTCCCTATATTTGTGTCGTTTTCTATGACAATCAACAAGAGTCAAGGTCAATCCTTAAAACAAGTGGGAATATATCTTCCTCAACCTGTTTTTTCACATGGCCAACTTTATGTTGCAATCTCGAAAGTTACTTCAAGAAGCGGTTTGAAAATTTTGGCTATTGACGAGTATAGAAACACCGTTAATGAAACTACAAATGTTGTGTTTAGAGATGTTTTTAGGAATGTTTAAAACAATTATTATGATGTAAGGTTGTTCGTGTTCATTACTATAACATAATTGTTTTGTGTTTTATCAAACGTTGATATATTATTCGACATTTTTGTTTGCAAATGTTTATGACCCATGCAGCAGCACAGGTGAAAAGTCTAAAATAACAACATTGCCACCAAATAGTTGACAAATTAAAAGCCTGCAGTGGAATACTCGCTCTGTTCATATTTATAAACAAAAAATGACTTTTGGGTTAAATAGGTTAATTATTGTATGTATTTAAAAACTTGTTTTTTGCTTGTAAATGTGATCGAACGGAGTAATACTCTTTACACTAACAAACAAATAGAAAAGGCTGACACAAACAAACAAAACATTAGAGCATAAACATGGAGGTGTTGAATGTTCTGTTTTTCCCAAAATTGTTCATCTTTTCACTTCACCTTCTTCTCCATTTCAGTGACGATTTGATTTCTACCGTTGAGGTAAGAAGTATGGAATGAAATGGAACAACATTAGAGCATAAACATGGAATGGATGTGTTGTATCAGTTTTAGGTACTCCCTCTCTCACTACTTTTCCTCTCATTTACTAATCTCTACTGCCATTTTATCTTTTTTAAACATTTTCTTTTTAACTCATTAGAATTTTGAATTCTTCTTCTATTATGTCATAATTTTTCTTACTGAGCAGTTCTATCAGATTGGATTGTTTGAGCATTTTTTACCAAAATAATGCAACTAAACCCAGTTTAGGTATAGAAGTAACAAGTGATCATCAAATCATGTGATGCTTCTTGTAGAGTTTCTTCTGAGCAGGAGTATGTTTCTTTCTATCAATAATAGCTCTTTCTTCATCAACGACAAGGCACCAACACCATCTTCAAGAATGTCCCACAACTCCTTATCTAAACTCATTACATAACTGTAAAAGTTGGTTTTCCACCAAGAGAACTCTTTAGGATCTCCATTAAACTTTGAAACTTTACCAGAGTCAGCTTTCTTACTACCATAATCATATGGCACAACATTGTTGTTCTGACCAGAACCAGAAGTGGAGTCTTCACCAAACATGTTTTTCTCAGATCTTTTTCGGTTACACTGTTAAGTATTAAAACAACATACCAAGGCTCTAGATACCAATTGAAGGTGAGAAAAACACAAGAAGGGGGGTTGAATTGTGTTTGCTTTTCAGCTTCTGAGGTGATGTTCAGAATCTAAATGCAGCGAATAAAACAGAGAGAGAGAGAGAGAGAGAGAGAGAAAGAAAGACACAAAGCAATAATACAGGTTCCTTCCACAAACCGGAAGTAGTCTTGTCCCCCTTGCACTTCAGAGGAGAGTTCACTAAAATGTAATATCTGATTACAACTGCTCACTGCTAAAACTAGCATGATACTTCAAACTACTCAAGCACAACTGCAAGAGATTTCCTATGCTTAAGAACTAGATCAAGAGACTTCCTATGCTCAAGCACAACTGCAAGAGACTTTTATTCAAACAGAATTACAAAGAAATATGTTTGAGGTTGAACACTTGATATACAATTAGTGGTGTTCACAATACAAATCAGATACAGACTCTTTAAGACTCTAGAATTTCTAAGATATGAAAGTTGTTAAGAAATTCTAAGTGAACTTTTGATGCATAACAATTTCAGCAGAGTTTTGGCACTTGTAAATTGTTGTATGAGTCTTTTCATTCTCTAAGTCTTCACTCCTTTATATAGCGGTGTGAAAGAGACGTTGTTGAATTGTCAGCACATCAAAAAGAGTCGTTTGAAGCTTGATCAAACCACCAATGATCTTATGCCTGATTTGGTTATTGTCTTATGAAGGATCAATTTCAAATCCATTCCAAGTCTGAAGGAACACTGGTGCAGGCATAGCTGTTGTTCTTGCCATATTGCAGACACAAATCAGAGTAGTGGAGATAGTGGTTGTACACTTCGTACAATTGTCCTTTTTCAACGTTCTCCAAAGAATAAGCATCCAATGCCTTCAAATCCATTTGAATTAGCCGTTGCTTTATTATTCCAGTCTTCTACAATGATAGGCGTGATTAAATCTTCATTTGCACAACATTTGAAGTTCTTCAGTCTTTCAGCTTCTGATGATCTTCAGATGCTTCTGATGACGTCTGCTTCTTGTGACCAGCTTTTGAGGAGAGTGCTTCTGATGACGTCAGCTTCTTCAGGACCTCTTGTCTTCAGAACCTCTTTTCTTCAGATGCTTCAAGCTTCCTTCTTGTTGATTCTATTGCTCTCATTTGTTCTTTCAGAACCCATGCTTAAATAAGTCACTAAAAAATTTGTCTATGGTCCTGCACACTTGAACAAATATTAGCATATCCAATTGATAATTTTTTAATACCTTGTTATTATCAAAACTCAAAGGCTAATGTTAAACACATTTGTTCCAACAAAATCTAGAAAATTAACTACACTTTATTGCATTTCATAATCATCATAAAAACTATTTTTTGCTTTTATATATGTGATGGGGTGTATGTCTAACAAGAGTTTTTTTTTAGAGCAACTCTAACAAGATTTTACTCTTTCGATAAGTTGATCTCCATATATATAACTTTGTATATTGAGTTAGTGCATGTTTTGAAGGTGAGAAAAATACAAGAATGAGGAGTTGAATTGTGTTGGCTTTTTCTTGATTGTTTTTATAAGTGTTCAACACTGGTTAGAATCTGACGGGTTCAGAGTATGACTCTAAGTTTGAGTGCAGCGGATAAAAACACACACAAAGAGAGAGAGAGAGCAATTTATATTGGTTCCTCCCACAACACATGAGTAGTCCAGTCCCCTTGCACTTCAAAAAAATTTCACTATAATCTCACTAGATTACAATTTGCCAAGGAATCTTCCAAGAGACTTTCAAATGCTCAAGGTCACACTACCAAGAGACTTCTAATGCTCAATCACTACTACAAGAGATTTCCAATTGCTCAAGGACACTGTCAAGAGACTTCTATTGCTCAAGCACGCAAGCAATAGACTTCCAATGCTCAATCAGAACGGAAAAAGACTTCTAGTGCTCAAGCTTCACAAGTAATAAACTTCTAAGACTTTAGAATTTTCAAGATACAAACTTTGATAAGAAATTCTAAGTGTTTAGCTACAGAGTAATGATATAGTAAAAATAGCATAGTCTTGTTGATCTTTTTCACGTGTTCAGCTCCTTTTATAGGAAGGAATTTGAGAGATGTTGGAGAAGAGTGTCATCCAATTAAGAGTCGTTGATAAGCTTCAAATCAAGGATGTTGGGTCATTTCCTGATATGGATAATTCTGTTGAATAGTCATTTGAAATTCCTTTGCTGAAACTGGAATTATCTGTTCATTCTCTTCGTCCGTTTTTACACATGGTCCAAAGAAGACAAAATTGTATTCAGATCCTTGATAGAGACAGCTACAGAAGACGACAAAACTGACGTGGAGTCTAGGTCATTCATGATCTTCTGAGTCTGGGGGTCTTGATGAGTCAATAATTAGTGTTTTTAATATAATATTTGAGTCTGTTTTATTTAGATTTAAGTTTATTTTATTTAAATATTATTTCCTTTTAGAACTATTTTACTTCAATTACAAGTTATTATATTTCAGGATCAAATAATTGAAAGACTGAGTCTTTTGTTCTTGGAATAAAAGTTCACCTTTATTTTATTGTTATTTACTTTTATGTTCTTCTTCTTCTTCTCTTCTATGTCTACAATGAACGTGAGTGAGTAGACTCTTCTTGTCTTGGGATTGTTGGATAAGTTTAATGACGTAATCCTAATCAAACCAAGCCATGAACCCTAATTTTATATAAATCTACTTTCTAATCTAATTTCACCGTTTTTATAATGAGTTAACAAATACCAAACTCATAATGCGACAGCGGAGGGTTATTATTTGTTAATTCATCATCACAAATATCAATTCATAATGCGACAACGAAGTTTTGATATTGGAACAAGTGAAATTAGACAATGGTTACGAAACATGAGAATAGTCTAGCAAACCTTGAGACATATAAAGTTTCATTCGTCAAGGATTCTAATAGCAATCAACCATGAGAATATGCGTGGTTGCTAGAGGAACACACTCAATGACTTCGAAAGAAGTTTTGATACGCTTAAGAGAAACTTGTCTTTAGAAAGTATGTCCAATATAAAGTTTAGGTTTAGGGTTTGTTTGTGAAGGGTTTGTCATCGAGATGAACCAATAATCCTAAGGCAACTTTTATTATTGTTATTTCCTTTCAATTAAAAATCCAAACTTTTTAACCTTTGAAACTTTCATCTAATCATTATTAAAAGTTAATTGAATTCATAACTCTCTGTCGGAACGATACTCTTTTTACTACTTCGGTAGAACCGTGTACTTGCGGTTTTACTCATTAGGTCTTCCAAGTCTGATGGTGCCTTCTGAGTCAGATGATCCTTCTGATCCTAGATGTTAACTTCTGGTTGACCTTTCTTCATATCTTCTACCATAGTCTTTTAAGTTTCTCTAGTACTTCTGATGCTCTAATACATGTTCAAAATATCAATAGATTTTATTTTGTGGTCTTGCACACTTGAACAAATATTAGTATATCTAATTGTTCTTTAATACTTTGTTATTATCAAAACCTTAGAGGAATTGCACAAACCAATTTCGTTCCAACATGTTTTGTATCACAATAGATTTTATTAGAATCTCAGTTACCCATTATGATTTTACAAAAACTTTTTTTTAGCATATGATTTTACAAAACCTATACTTTGAAGCTTTTACAATAATGGTTCATCATTAATATCTCAATGGGTCCAAACTACAATCTCCATCGAAAACATATATTTTGTTATTGATTGATATTTTTGTTATTTTTTAGCTTTATCTAAATCGCTATACTTTGAATTATAAGAGCTCATACCTCCAAGAATCGAGGGTAAAAAAATAGTAGAATTTTATTCATCTCACTTTTATTATTGCCCCACACACCGCAAAAATACCAAAATACCTTTAGCGGCAGTTAATTATTGCTCGACAAATACCGTTGAGGAGGGAGCAACAGTTAACTATCGTTAGGAGTATTTTTCATATTTTCGTAGTGTGTGATGAGATAAAATAAAAGTGAGATGAGCACCTTTCAAATTAGTACTCACTTGTTAATATCCAACTATTTTTTATATTAGTTCCATGGGCATGGCCAAGAATATTTCCATGTGTGAAGCTATGTAGTGTAGTATTCTGATTCTAGAGATCATCAATGTTTTATAGTTTCATCTGCATCATTAGATGAGTCAAAAAACAAAAGCTGCATGCAAAAATTAGCTAAGCCAGACTATATAGGGCCAAGTTGTGTACTAAATAATAAATATTACAAAGCAAAGGTTACTATAAATGGCCTCACTTGTAGCAGTTTCATTGACCGTATTTACATAGCTGGGCTCGTACAGAAGAGCTTCTTCATAAAACATTGACCAGGTCCCAGAGGACATAGACTTTTGTTATAAAAATAAATTCAATCACAAATTTAATTCATAAAATTATAGAGTTGTGAATTTATTCTTTAAAATTAAAAATCATGTACTCCATCTATTCCATTTCTCTCCTATATTTTTTCCCATTTTCCCCATTTCTCTCCTATATTTTTCTTTATTTATCTATCTCTCTCAATATTTTTCTTTCTTTATCTTTTTATCAATTCCCTCTTTTCCTCTCACCTTCCACGCTCATTTTCTTTGTCGAAGAGGGATGCATGGAGATGATCCTAATCTGCATCGTGTCTGTGCGTGGAACACGTATATCAGACAAGACACTTCTTCAACATGTTGTGATGTTGTCTCTTATGTGTTAAAGTACGTGTTTCATTCGAAAAGAATTGTTATCTTTATTGACTTTGTCTCTTTCTTTTAATTTTCTTAACCAATTTTTTTCTCACATCTAATTATGTGATTGAAATTTTGTAAATCTAAGTGTAATTCATCTATTAAATTAACAATGGTTTACAATGTTGTCAAATGACCAATCCATTAATATATCCTATATTTTGATCCATCTATATAAGAGTGTTCTGAACATTCTTTTTTTAACACTTTCTTTAGCATCCATTTTTTTATTAAATAAAAATCATCTCGAGTCTCATACTTAAGAAATGAATCTTACATAAACTAACGAAACTCAAACGAATTTTATTCAACAAGAGAATGCTTTCTAGCATTTCTCTCTTTCGGCATGGCCCATCATTTTGTCCTTCCTTGCTTGACTATTTAATCACAATAGAAACAAAAGAAAGCCTAGACGTTCAGAACAATGAATTGCTGCAAAAAAGTGTCATAAGTCATGACAGATGATGGCAGACACTTGTTGCCAAATAAGTACTTCCTCTTGTCTTTTCTTTCCGTTTGACTTTGAGGAAGACACTCTCTTCTCTTGGTCTTGCCACACTTCTTTCCTTCA
>Ga0315913_1001308_pt1 | contig 27029 bp, 22 predicted proteins | sample MpolsnodulesMG_FD_207736 | JGI IMG/M metagenome (GOLD analysis project Ga0315913, IMG submission 207736) | Medicago polymorpha root nodule microbial communities from Los Angeles, California, United States - small nodules | ecosystem: Host-associated > Plants > Roots > Nodule | place: USA...
GTTTTATTTGACTGAATTGGTTGCTGGTTTTGAGATTTTTATACCGATTTGTGTAGGTAATTACTAAATTTATTGCTATATATTCATGAGTTAAACCAAATTTAAATGGGACACATGTAATTTGATTGGACCCATATGAATTTGGACCCATAGAAGAAGGTGTGTGTTCGAGAATGTGTTGCTAACACTCTTCACGTGTTTAAGCTTTTTGGGGAATAGAGTTCATGAATATGTTGATGCCTGGTAACTGATTTCTGCTAGTAATAAGATACTCACTAAAGAACAAATAGTGGCAAAGACAGTCACAATAACGAGAACAAGGTTGGGGAGGGTAACCACTGCCATTTCTGTATGGGCGTTGGATCGGAGTTTTTGGCCAAGTTGCTATTCTTTCTTTTTGCATGGGAAGCATCAGTCCAGTTGCTATTAGATTTTTTTATAACCATGTTATAGGTTCAAAGTGCCCACCATAATTTATTATCGACTAATTTATGTCATGGAATCTGTTGAATACAAGGTGGATTTTCTCATCTCAATTAGGTTTACATAAGAGTTAGAAATCGAACCTCTGATCACTTGGTTAAGGTGTCTGTGTCCCTTGGTATTGCTATTAGATTAATTCAAATGAAAACCGATATCTTATTATAACGGTTAATACACACTTTTTAATATAGTAAAATAATGTTTTAAGATTAAAATAGCTCACGTAAGTAGTCAATTTAGTTAAAATCATAGTATTATTGAAAAAAGTTGATAAATATTGTTTTGGTATTTTAAAGGAACAAATGATTTAAACATGACACTTATTACTAGAGAGTGAGAGTAATTGAACTATTGGTGAGTTGTAACAATCCATTAATCTCTGGTACTTCAAATTTCAAAATTACATTCTAGATGGCAATCCTTGTGGCAGCTTTATCCAAGTTACATTCTATAGAGAAAGAGGACCTCAAATTTTAAATTATTTACACAGAAAAACTGTCATCTAGATTTGATTCTTGGCATCTCTAGCATACATTATTGACAGTACCCTTCATGAGTTATTTTGGTATTACAGAAGGTCTAAATAATGCCTGGCCAGGGGGAATGTACTGGTGATTGAGACTTGAGAGGGACATAGACAGAGGTAGAAAACCAACTTTTGTGTAAGGGTATTCTCTAACTTTTGAATTTTCTACCCTTAGATAGGGACATATTTATTGCTGTATTATTATGTTGTTGTCCAACATCCATAATATCATTGCAGTGAGGCCTAAAGGAAGCAGTGATAATTTCCCAACATTGCATTTCTCATGCTGCTACTTATGGTTTCTCATTGTCTTGGTCCCTAAGCTCTTTGGTTCTAATATATAGCTTCTCCTAATTACACATCACTAGCTCTGTACTTACGACACCTTGTATACACTATCAATATATCGGTAGCTGTTGGATCAAGATTGTATGGTTTCAAAAACATCTATATTATTTTTCTTTTCTTTCCAAAATATCAAAATTTAAAATTTGAACCATCCTATCTTAATTCATCGGTTACAAATATGTTGACTGCGTGAATGCATGATATCCTGAGCGAATATGCCATAGCATGCTGGAAAGATGGACCCCAAAAACATAATGTTTTACAACTTGTCAGTCAATTACTTGTTCTCAGTAAAAAAGAAGAAAAGCATAGAAGATATATTGTGCTGACAATCATTCACAATCATTTACATTCACTTTTGAGTAAAACAAAACTTCAGAAAGGTAAAGAACCACACCTTGTAATTTAAGCAAGGTACTAAAGCTTAATAGCATTTTTTTTCCTAACAATAATCACAGTGTCAGGCTCTCACAAAGTCACCACTATCACTTGCATAAGTCCCTCTACATTCTGTATTTGCCTATGCTGTTTATCAATTATCACTACTAAGATTCAATTCAAAGATCTCTCTCTAATTTCATTTGGATGATAACTAGAAATAACGAAAACAAAACAGAAAAATACTAAAGCTTAAAAAATGGAAAATCTTCTTACTTTAAACATCATTCTTCAAAAGGAAGAACTGCATTTTTGGATCCCTTTCCATAATAACAAAATGGAAAGAATTGTCGTCTACTTCTGCTATTACAATCCTCACTTGCACTAGCTTCATTCTGGTGGTGCCTATTTTGTTGTATAATGGCTTGAACATCCATGAAAACTTGTCTATCATTTGCAGAATCCATCGAGAAAGATCTTCGAATAGGCTGAATTGAAAATGTGTCATCTTTCTTTCTGATGATATCAATGCACTCATCTCCCATGATGGAAACATGATGACACTTCTTTGGTTTCATTTTCCTTGTAGAGTGATAATTTCTACTATGTTCTATGCTTCCCCTTGACTCATTTCTTTCTTGTTCAACCTCATTTTCTCCTCCACCTAATTCAATGACCACATAATCTTCATCACTACCTAAGTTAGAGAGTAACTGAGAATCCTGAGGTGAAGAACTTGGAGCTATGATAATGTCAAATTGAGTGTTTGTTGTATTTCCTGAAATGCTTGATCTACAAAGAGGGCAATTAGAATTTGTTTGAAGCCAAATATCAATGCAATCCAAGTGAAAAGCATGGTTGCAATTTGGAAGAATTTTTATCACATCCTGTTCTTGAAACTCTGTCAAACAAACCACACAACCATACACACTTTGATCCTCACATTCTCCTTTCATAAACTGAAAAGATGGGATTTCTCTGATGACTGATTCGTCTAGTCCTCGGTTCCACAATGTAGGAGACAACGCTATAAAGTGATCTTCCTCGTTTTGTCGAACTCGAAGGACCGAAATCCATCTCGTTGGGTTAACTTGGTTCCAGTTTGAGCAGCATTTGGTTAAAAAAGTGAAGTAGCTAAGGAGCAACAAAATGGTAGCCATGATGCTTAGAACAACAATGGCAAATATTGGAAAAGCATAGTCTGAAACAGGTTGTGGAGGGTGAGGATAAAATGTATTATCCTGAGTTATGATAGGTGGTAGAGCTTGGTATCCAAGCTTGTAGAATTGGTTCTTGTTCATTGCCATGAGCAGAGATGTGAATTTGAGATATGGAATGGCCTTAAAAGGTAAGGTGCAAAGAAAATAATAGGTTTGACTAATGCGGTTTGCTATGTAAAGAAATCATATTGTATTGGGAGAAAAAGGATTCCCTTAAAGAAAATTATATTAATCAGATTAGATATGCAAGAATGTTCAAATGAGATTATTTTGATCTCTTTTACGTTAATCAAAGGTTTTGAATTTGAATTCAGTACTGAGAATGAAACAACGTTAAAACTCTTCAAGTAGAGTTTTGTCGTCCATTGTGGTCCTATCCAACTCGAAGAATTAGTCTTTGCAGTTCCATATCAAAAATACCATAGTGATAGATTTGTCAGTAAAAGAAGACCTGAGGAAATTGATTAATTCTTAGTAAAAGAAAGGCATGTGCATGTGCTGATTACAAGGTAAAAAGAAACACATGAAGAGAAGCATGGGGGGCCAAGATTTGTCTTAATCAAGAAGTACAAAAGGGTTTGGATTAATATATATAATTGTAGCATTTTCCACAACTTTTTGGTGTGTTAGTTAATACCTTGGTGTTTTCTCTTTACTGTTTTCTGAATATTTGGCTTTTCCTCCCCATTTCTAACTGGTCAGCTCAATTCTGATGTGTGTTGAGAATAGATTCTCACAACTAAAATCTTCTCAATTTTTTTCAATTATTTCATCTCAACCATTAAATACGAGAGAGAAAAAAAATCAAATTATACAAAAAAAGGAGATTGGATTTAATGATCGAGATGTAACAATTGATTTTTTTTTGAGAAGATTTGAATTAAGAGAATCCATTTATGTATTTGATGGTCCTACCACCCTTTGATAATCTCCAAGCATGTGGTCAGGTGACACATTGATTACATTAGCAGAAAATTAAATGAAAATATGAAGAGAAGAAAAAGGTGTATATAACTTGATTATCTCATATATAACTTGATTATTTCTATATCTTTTAAAAGAGAAATAATGGTAAATAACTCCAATTATCTTGTCATAATATATTGGAGGGAAAGAAGTAATATATGTCCAATAGGATATTCTTTTCAAATGACATAAGCAGTGCAACTTTTAAGCAACAAAATGACAAATAATAATATACTGATGGTTAGGTATTCGACTTTTAATTAAGTAACAAAAGTTTAGATGAGTTGGGTTCCAGAGATTCACCAGGATTGCATACCTGTTAATCGAGGTGCTTACATATAATCTACAAAAGAGATATTTACGTTGACATCAGAGGTTGAACAATAAATCAACTTTTTATCAACTGAATCAACTATCATCGGTGTTAAATATTAAATTGAGATAATTATAAAAAGCCGGCAACTTAACTATGCAAGCCGGCAACTTTATTCATAAAAGATATACAACATAAAACAAACCATGACTAGGAACATCAATATCAAGCTCCCAATTGTTACAAAAAATATAATTATCTTCATCAAAACTAAGATATATTAATGCACAACATGCATTGCTCTTCTCCATCAACATACAACCCTTTCCACTTTTTGCCTTTAATCTCATTGTGTCAAGCATAATCAAGCTATACTAAGCAATGGATAAACTTATTACAAGTTGTTGGTCCAATTTCCAATCTGTCCCTGAGGACTATATATTTCCACCAGAATCAAGACCAGGGAATCTCAAAATCCCTTTCAACAGTAGCATCCCAGTGATTGATCTTAGTGAAGTACAAAAGGGTGATAGAGCTAATATAATTCAGAAAATGATCAAAGCTTCTGAGGAGTTTGGATTTTTTCAGGTTCTTAGTTTACACTAATTTCTTTTTTCAAGTTTATAACTTTGTCCAATGCACTAGTTAAATATTTATATGTTATAGATTATTTAGCATGTTGCATACATATACATGTTTAATGGAAATTTAAAGTTGGATTGAAGCTGATTATCAATCATGGAATCCCGGTGAATCAAATGAAAGAAACAATGAATGTTTTCAAGGAGGTGTTTCATATGCCTGATGAGTACAAGAAAAGTTTGTGTTCTAATGACCCTTCCAAACCATGGAAGATGTTTACTAGTAGTATCAACTATGACAATGAGAAGGTTCATCTATGGAGAGACAATCTTAGGCATTAATGTTATCCTTTGGAGCAGTGGCAACACATTTGGCCAGAAAATCCAACTAGATACAGGTAAATGAATATAATTTGGAGCTATGAGCCTATGACACTCTCTTAACTACTAATAGATGTCATTGTTTTATAGCGTATCCGTTGATATATTTTATATAAATATTTATAGTATATGAAATCGATTTCACTAATCGAGATTTCTGAATTTGTCCTTGAGTACATATAGTAGCTCATTCCAATAGACCTTTTTTGGCAGGGAGTGTGTTGGTGATTTCTCGACTGAAGTTAAGAAATTGGGTTCGAGGATCATGAATTTAATCGGTGAAGGGCTTGGCCTAGAGTATGGTTATTTTGACAATGATCTTACCGGCTTAGTTCTTTTGTCCGTTAATCATTATCCACCATGTTCGGAACCAAATTTGACATTAGGAATTACCAAACACTCGGATCCTAACCTCATCACCATTTTACTATAAGACGATGTATCTGGCCTTCAAGTATTCAAGGATGGAGAGTGGATCGCTGTTGAGGCTCTTCCTCATGCTTTTGTCATCAACGTAGGCTACCAGTTGCAGGTACACTTGTTTATTTATTTTTTTGACAAAAGGAAATCAAGTCATTTCATTCATAACAAGAGCCTCATTACAAAGTCAAATATGATAAAAAAAAACTTGGCGATCAAGCATGGATAATATCGGCTTCGGCAAACAATGAGCTACATTATTTACTTGTCTTCTAACGAAACTTACACTAAAGTATAAAAAATTATTCAAAATATATGCATTCTGACAAATTTTGTTGACTTGTGTTACAGATAATCAGTAATGGTAAGCTAAAAAGTGCAGAGCATAGAGCTGTGACAAATTCAAGTCATGCTCGTACTACTGGTGCATTTTTTGTAGCTCCTTCAGATGATTGTAACGTCGAGCCAGCACATGCTATCACTGATGAACATAATCCACCAATTTTCAAGTCCTTCAAATACAAGGATTTCAACTCTCACTACTTTAACAAATATGCTGACACAGACGTGGTGCTGAAATCATTTGAGGCACCAAAGAATTAAATGAAATAAGTTTTTGGAAGGAAAAATGTAATGTATTGAAGATGTAACACAGGGATACCTATGTTAAAAGAGATATGTAATATAAAATAACTCTGCTTAGGAAAACAGTTTACTTATTCATGATTGAATGGTACAAAAGAAAATATCTCTTTGTCCAGAAGTACTACACTAGACGGGTTTCCATGTGTGGTATACTGGTATAAATGTTATCATTTTAGTTCATTTGAATATCATGTAATTTGCATAATTAATAATTTGAATTAAAGCACACAACTTCTTAATAATATGCTAACTCTCATTTTATTTCTCTCTTGCCAATACAGATAGACAATAAGTTTAATTTATCTCTATTGTTGCACCTAACAAGATATTTAAATTAAACAGGGTAGGATAATCTTATCATATATATCCAATCTCTCTATCATACGCACTAAACCTAGGTTTACCAATGAGTGATATTAATTGTTCTGTTAATCCAAATTGCAAATTGACAATTAGATGACCAGATTGTTGGATTGTGCAATGACACTAGACTTATTGTCAACCACCTTGAAATTTCTTTTCAATTGGTGCAACTGTAGTTACTGGACAAAAAAAAAAGTGGGTGATAAAATCATAATTATTCCAACAATAAATTTTATATCGAGTATTTATGGGTTACCTTTCAAATTTACCAGAAGACAATTCCCTTTGAATATACATTTCACAGTGATAATAAGTAAGAGCCATAATCAGTCACTTTTTCATGTTGGCATCTATCTTCCTAAACCGGTTTTCACTCATCAGCAGTTATATGTCATTGTGTGTAGAGTCACATCCAAAAAGGGTTTGAAGATTCCAATACTAGATGAAGAAAACCACGTGTGCACTAAGATCCTTAATGTAGTTCATGATGAGATTTTTCATAATGTATAACTCATTGTTTTGAATAATAAGTTCCATTTGAAATAAATAAATTTTGATGTTCAAATATATAATTGCATTAATTCGTTTATAATTTCATATTACATACGAATCACTTTAAATCTATATTGTTACAACGAGACGATTCATAAATTAAGGACAAACCGGGATAGTAAGAATGAAAAAGCACATTAGGGACAATTGCTATAAATTAGGACAAGGGTGTGGACAATCCATGTGGGAGGATTGAAAACACAAAAAATCTAAGTTAGTCGCTTTAGAGCACAAAGACAATCGCGAGATCAAGTAGAGATAAAGGGATGAACACACAAATATAGAAGATAACAATTTGGAAAGAATTTCGGACAAGACAAAATTGGTTTGAGAAGTAGAATCATCAAGACAATAATGAAAAACATATGCAAAATCATTGTCAAATAAGAACAATAACAAGTAGTAAAAAACTAAAATCTAAAACAAGAACACTAACACTAACAAAAAAGAAACATAAGAAGGGTGTCCCAACAACTAAAATGCTAAACGTGAAAAAAAATAAAAAAAATAAAATGCTAATAAGCCATGCATCAATAGCCTAATCCCTAATACAAATGAAACATGCCACATTAACGAAAATACAAACCAAAGGCATGAATCAATTTGAAGTAAAACAAAAACACTAGAATTCTGTTAAAAAAATTGCATAACAAGTGACGCAAATAAATGCTCCAGCACAAAAAAAATCACCTATAACGCACAATTGTTTATCTTGTGAACAACAACATATTATTGAAAACACAAATTCAAATTCTAGACAGCCGCAAAAAACATCACAAAGAGTACATAATACTACTCACTTACCCAATAATGCCAACATTTTTATTTTTATTTTCATATGGAAGAAGGAGAATACCAAAAGTTTTGGTCATAAATCAATCTAATTTTCAAAATTGACACAAGGCATCACTATATTGTAAACAAAAACATGTTAGAGTTACAAATTAGGATGTTGCACTTTTAAGTTATTTTGATGCTAATGCAATTTTATGTCATGCAATTTTAATTTGTTCCAAGTATTTTACGATGAAATTTATTATTTGATTTATCATTTATTATTTCATGACGCTAAAATATAATGAAAATAAGTTACACAATTTAAAAAAAACTTTTAAGTAATTTATATGAAAAAAATATGAGGATTCATCATTTATTAATTTAATATTAACAAAAAAAAAGAAAATAATTTGGGTAACCGACTGCCCAACCCAACCCAAACCAGAAATAAGTGGGTTTCCCCAAACCGACCCAATAGTATAACGGATGGTTATTTTATCTCACCCAAATCGAAGTATCATATATGCTCAGGGTCTTGGGTTGGTCAAACTTAACTCAAACCGACCCACGTACACCCCTAAGTACACAAGTAAGAGACTTCCAAATGCTCAATTATAACTTAAAGAGACTTCTAAATGTTTACAAATAAAGCATTTGTTTTTACACTTGATATATAATCAGAGGTGTAAACAATAAAGTACTGAACAAACTCTTATACTTAGAATTTCTAAGATACAAACTTTGATAAGAAATTCTTATGTGTTCTATGTGCTTTTTGATTTGACAGAGTACGGGCACAATAAAAATACAAGAGTCTTGTTATTGTTCTTCAAGTCTTCAACTCCTTATATAGGCAAGGATTTAGAAACGTTGGAGAAGAGTGTCAGCACATTATGAGTTGTTGAGAAGCTTCAAATCAAGGACGTTGGGCCATTGCATGATATGGATAATGCTATTGATTAGACATTCAAAATTCCTTTGCCGAAATTGGAACTATCCGTTCATTCTCTTTGTCATTGAAGTTTTTTGTTTGTTTTTACTCGTGGTCAGAAGAAGACAAACTGTACTTTTAGATTCTTGGTAGAGACAGCTACAAAAGAGGACAAATCTAACGTGGATTCTGGGTCCCTTAGGATCTTCTATACTTCAGAGTCTGATGCTGATATTCGGCTTCTGAGTGACTTTCTTTCTTCTGATCTAAGACGTTGACTTTTGATTGACCTTTCTTCAGATCTTCTACCATAGTTTTTTAACTTCTCTTGTGGTTATGATGCTCTTATACATGTTCTGACCTTGTTAAATTTTAATCTATAGTCCTGAACACTTAAACATATATTAACATATTCAATTATTCTTCAATACTTTTATTATCATCAAAACTTTAGAGAAATTGTACAAACAAATTTTATTCCAACAATTAAGCATGTATTTTTCTCCAAACTGATTTTTGAATCTTACTTAGTCTCGTAGAAAAGAAGACTACCAACACCAAGTCAATGATTTTTATATATAGTTCTCTAGTTAATGTTCCATAGACTAGTGTATGTTCCACATTCATCAATCTATATGTTTCCACGCATGCTTCTATTATTCTATATGGACATATGTATAGTCCAGCAATATTAGGGTTGACTGGGTGGCCTTAGGCATCCGCTTCAATGGCCTTGCCCACTCCATGTATATCATTTTAATGAAAAATAATTGTCCAAAAGGAATAGTGGACAAGACACTATTTTGTTTATGAAAACTTCTCCTAAAAAAAATTCTCTTGTCCAAATTTATGTTGAAGACGTTATTTTTTTGCTGTAAGTATTCTATTCTTAAATACTTCTTGATTAACAACAACTGTCATTCCCATAAAGCTACGATTCATTATACAAGTCAACTTGCTAAATCCTCCATGTGTTGGAGTAATTGTAATAAAAACAGTACTTTTAGAAGTAATCATGGCATATCTGGCATTTGCCAATTTTTTTGGCCTTGCTTGTTCTTTTCATGTTGAGCTATCAACTATTATGAGTTGGATTGAGATAACACATGCTAAATTTGGTATTGCCTTTGGATTGAGTGTGAAATATACGTCTTATTGTTTAGTCTTTTTCTAAATGCCTTGCAAATTAAGAAATAGGTGGAGAATTTCTTTTTCTCTTGCTAAGAAAATGAGCTTCCATTTTTCAAACCCTTGTTTTACTTGGTGGGACTTCCACCCTTCCCCTTATGTAATTACGTTGGTTAACTAATTTACTAAGCATAGAAACATTTTGTTATCATTGCTAATTAAAAGAAAAGGATGTATGCGTTAAATGAAACCCATCTCTAATAAAACAAAAAAGAAGAAGAAAGGTAATAGCTGAAGATATAGCTTACAAGAGCAGTAGGTGAAGAAGCCAAGCCCGCACAATCAAAATCAATTTACATTGCTGCAGAAGCTACCCTTTCTTTCTTCTTTTGTAATTGATTTTGAAGGATAGAGTTGATTTCTCAAAAAACACCTAAACACATATTTAGTAAAGTAAACTTACATTTGGACTTGCAAACTTATGTCTACCACATTTCAACGTGTAACCAAACAGCTTAAAAGAAATGTAGGTACCGGCTCCAAAACCAAAACAACAGAGATAAGAGAGAATAAGAATACAATGAGAGAGTTGTCTAAAAACTTATCATAAAATGGTTATATAAATATCATTTATGTAACAATATTGACTTTTAGCTTCTTTCTTCCGGAAATTCAAAGAAGTTGATTAAATCCAAATCTCATCGCCATAGTCGATTAGCCCAATTTGAATTGATGCTAGAATACAAAATAAAACAGTTGTCGGTCTTCACCAACTTCGACCAGTGCCTTCGGCGGAGAGCAATTGAGAATTGAAACCCCATAACAAGGTGGTGGCGTTCCACAAACGACGCTCATGAGGTAAAAGACAAACAAAAGGGATATTATTCTGAAATTGAAACGACATTCAAATGTGTTGTTTGTTACAAATTTTAATCGGGGAAAAGTAAAAACAATACCTATGATATTGTATGTAAATTTTGTCCTTCAACTTTTTTTTCTTAAATAAAGATTGGTAGACACCCTTAATGTGTACATCCTTTGTACCACTTTGAAAAATTTCAGTTAATCAAATATATGGTCTGTGTGATCACATTTGTTCAGTTGCATGACCACTATTTAGAAGTGACCATTATTTAGAAGCTGAAAAATGTGGTTACGCAATTAAAAAAATGTGATCGCACAAATCATATATTTGGTTAACTGAAATTTTTCAGAATAGTACAAAAAAATGTACATATTAAGGATGTCTACCTATCATTACAGTTTTTTCTTCGCTACTGCTTGCCATAAGTTTTGGTCTAGTCTCCCATGCTCTTATTTTGATCGATATGTTTTTTTGGAGTGTTACTGTAGATAATTATTGTCATATTGAGGTGCAGGGACAAATGGACGTGCATCAAATTGGCAGTAGTTTTACACTTTTATCATTAAATTTTAAACGGAACAAAAAATAATTATATAATCATAGTTAAACCATAAAACACAAGTTAAAGAATCAAATATGTAATTTAGCCTATAATATTTAATCTTGCCTCATCAATTCAAAATGTTGAATCCATGATCCCTTTTATTTGAATATCATATTAAATTTTTATATTTGTCTAACTTATCCTTACAAAATTTATTGGTAAGAGGAGATTGTCACTCTTTTTATAAACTTTATTTAGATTATATCTTTATTTTACGTGGATCTTGTGTTTTTTCAATAGATACCAACATTTTGAGATGTTAATGACTTATTTTTTTACAAAAATAAATGATATTCATTTATTTAAATTGATAGAATACATCGATACAATATAAATTCAAAGTCGCTAAAAATAAAATGAATGAATTTGCAAGCAAACTCACAACATCTATGTCAATAGCATAAAACGGCATAGTACACATGCATACAAATATGACTATATTCAAATTTCCGGATGTCTCCAGATCTGCAACGTTGACGACGCAGAAGTCGTTGATTGAATCCACACTTGCTTTTTTTTTAACAAGCAAAAATGATATATATATTAACACTAACAAACAATCTCTTCGGCACAAGATGTACCAATGAGACCACAAAGAATTTACAAAGTCAACACCTGAACACATATCCCAATCAGCCGATGCCTAAACATACAAGCAGACTCGACCACCACATATTAGTCCCAAAAACAAAACGGACTTTCTTAACTTGAAGCCACCATTGAATCTACACTTGCTTAAAATTATTCTTTCAACTTGAGTCAAATAAACCCTAAACTAAGACGGAAAATAAAAAACACATCACACAAAGACGAGAAATCAAAACAAATAGAGTCGTGTAAAATCGACAAAATCACAAAAACAATCGAAAGAAGATTGAAAGTAAGTAGAAATCATTTATTTAACTAAAAAAATAAGGAAAAACAATTCAGATGGGTGATTTTGGATCAAAATTGACCCTAAATCACCCTTCTTCGGTAATCAAGAAGAAGAAAAAAGCCGACGTCTAGGGTTTGTGAAGAAGAGAAAGAATCATTTTACTTGACAACTTGCAATTTGCACCTTGTAGATGTCAGTAATTTATAATGACCTGCTTCAAAAATAAATAAATTATAATTATAATCACGTTGCAATTCCATTTTGATTAAAAAAAGTAGTATAGATAGCCGTGAAAAACCAGACCACCAATGCACCAACCCCCAATTTGCCACCCAGAATAGGAAAACTATATCATGTGATGTACCAACACCCAAGAGAAATAAATTTAACTTGCTAGCCAGACATAAGAAAACTATGCCATGCGAACCACATGGGTATGCTTTAAAATATTAAGATCAAAAGGTACAATATAATCATTATAAAAGCACACATATATTGCTCTTCTCCATCAACAAAAACCTTTCATTCTTCTCCTTGAAAATTTCATTGTGTGAAGCAATGGAGAAACTTATTACAAATCGTTGGTCAAATATTCAATATGTCCCTGAGAACTATATATTTCCCCCAGAATCAAGACCAGGGAATGTGAAAATCCCATTCAGTAATAGCATCCCAGTGATTGATCTAAGTGAAGCATGTAAGGGTGATAGAAGCAATATAATCAAGAAAATTATCAAAGCTGCTGAGGAGTTTGGATTCTTTCAGGTTCATCTAGTTCATGCCATTTATTTTTCTTGTTTTTAATTTAATACATTTTTTTTTTTTGGTTCGACGTCGGCCCAATGCATTCAGAAGTTTAATTTGAACATTACAATGTTTCAACTTATTACTAATTAATTAATTAATGGGATTAAAACAGGTTATTAATCATGGGATTTCAATGGATCAAATGAATGAAACAATGAGTATTTTTAAGGAGATTTTCCATATGCCTGATGAGTACAGGAAAGACTTGTGTACTAATGACCCTTCCAAACCATGCAAGATGTTTACTAGCACTTTCAACTATGCAACTGAAAAGGTTCATCTATGGAGAGACAGTCTTAGGCACCCATGTTATCCTTTGGAGCAATGGCAACACTTATGGCCTGAAAATCCAACTAGCTACAGGTAAATAAAAATGAATGAGTCATAAGTATTGTCCTTGCATGTGTAATAGTTTGATCTAAAAAACCTTTTTTAACAGAGAGTGTGTAGGGGATTTCTCAAATGAAGTTAAGGAATTAGGTTCAAGGCTCATGAATTTGATCGGTGAAGGGCTCGGCCTGAAGTGTGGATATTTTGACAACGATCTTACCGGATCAATGATTCTTTCAGTTAATCATTATCCACGATGCCCTGAACCAAGTTTGGCACTGGGAATGAGTAAACACTCAGATCCAAACCTCATCACCATTTTAATGCAAGATGATGTTTCTGGTCTTCAAGTATTGAAGGATGGAAAGTGGATTGCTGTTGAGGCTCGTCCTCATGCCTTTATCATAAATGTAGGCTACCAGCTGCAGGTACGCTTATTAATCACTATATATAAATATAAATGGAATATTTTTTATTTCATCAATTATATGCAATCTTATTCATTTGTTCTTAAAAAGAGTCACTGATATTGGAGGGTGGTCACAACTTTTCGTTTCTGTTTCTCTAAATTTTATGTTAGATTTTTACTCTATCAAGTTTTCTATCTCTATTTTTAGTCCATACTTTTTAGTCAACTTATGTCTAACCTTCATATTTTTTTAATAACATTTAAAAAATAATATGTAGAATATTATGACAATCTCCTCCAAAATAAATTAGAATTTTATAACAAAATATGAATTATATATGAATTTTTAAGCATTACATGTGTGTGTTTTTTTTTTCTTTTCAAAATGATCAAATATTTTTATAACTTATGCTAAATTCGTCCCTAAATGTAGTCCCTTACTATAATTTCCAATTTTATATTATGTGAAAAACTAACTTGCTAGAGAGTTTGCAAGGACAATAATACTTTCTCAAAATATTGATTAAATACTCTCTTCGATTTTATTTATATGAGAACGTTAGGTCAACAAAATTTGATGTATCTGATTCAAAATTCAATCTAAATATATCAACTTTTGTTGACTCAACTTTATCTTATAAATAGGACTGGGGGAGTACTAAACTTCCATTAGTCATCCCATCAAAAAACCGTCATTCATTTCTATTTTGGTGGTATAATACGTGTACTTATTCCAATTACTTATGAATTATATTATATGTATTTCCTCCTATCACTATTATAAATAAAACTCTACTTTTTAGATATATTGAATAATTAATGTATTTAATTTTTATCATAGACTGGATACTTTAATCATTCAATGTATCTAGAAAGTAAAATTTTAATTATAAGAGTGACCAGAGTAGTTTGTTAAATTGTATTGACTTGTGGTAATGATCACAGATAATCAGTAATGATAAACTAAAAAGTGTAGAGCATAGAGTGGTGACCAATGCAAGTCAAGGTCGCACAACTGCTGCTTTTTGCTTAGCTCCTTCAGATGATTGCACTGTAGAGCCAGCACAATCTTTCATTGATGAACACAATCCACCAATGTGCAAACCTTTCAAATACAAGGATTTCAGTTCCCACTACTTTAACAAATATGGTGACACCGATGTAGTGCTTACATCATTTGGGGCAACAAAGAATTAAGGTTTTGCTTGCAAGTGTTAACATAATTTATGTTATCATAGATAACATAAATTAAATTTTCAATTTGTTATTTTCATTTATAAACCTCTATGTATTTAAAGTACTGTCTTTAGTCTTTACAAACATGTTATAGGACAAGTATTGAACTCGTGATTGCCACAAATGATTAATTGATTTGTCTGGATACCAATTTAGTTGGAAAATCAATTATCACAAATGATGTCTTGCATTGCATTAGTCTTTTATCAAAAAAAAAAAAACTATTTTTTTTAAGGAAAAAAAAACCCTATTGTGAGTTTGTGATGCACATGTGAACATATGTACATATATTATTTTGGTTAAATACATAGAGAAACATATTTTTATAGTGTTGAGAATGAACAAATATAAAATAACTTTAAAATATGAAGAGCGGTTATAATTGGAATCTTTATTTTTCTCTAATTTTAATTTTAAATTCATCTGTATTTAAAAAAAAATAGAAAAAAAAAAGAAAGATTGAATGGTATTAAGATGGTGATTGGTGCGTTATTTTAATTATTTGGTTGTTTGTCCTTATGAGCTTAGCTCAATTGGTATGGACAATGCATAATATATACAAGGTTCGGGATTCAAACCCCGACCACCAAAAAAAATTATTTGGGTGTTTCAACTTTCAATGTGGTGATATTATGCATCACAAAAGCTTAAGATTGTTTTCTTTTTCCACCTTTAAAGGGCAGACTTCACTGTTTCCAGGGGATCAAGCATAATTTTTGATTGATAATGAAGAATTAAGAGGAAGACGATTAACATTAATTAGAGTAGAATATGTATTTTGGATTTAGCACTCTAGATGTGATTTTTGGTTGTTTTCGTTGTTCTTCAAGGCTTTTTTAAAGTAATTTGTAGGTTTGATAGGCTAAACAATAAGTACCCGACACAACGACACAAGAGAGAACATCACAAAATAAGACAAAACAACATATAACAAAATTTTATGATATTGAATAATTTTGGTCTTATACGATTTGTTGTGGACAAAAAAACTATTTTGGTATTTTAGACAACTTACAGTCCTCGTGAGCTTAACTCAGTTGGCAAGGACAATGCATAATACATGTAAGGTTCGGGGTTCGAATCCCAGACACCTCAAAAAAAAAAAACAACAACTTACATGTGAGGAAAAAAGTTGTGATGTGGGTTAGTGAGGGACAAGACTTTCAGTTTTGTCATGTGCCCTGCCTCAAATTTGTTCGGTCCCTAAAACAGTCTTTCAAATCAATTGGAGTTGTCATGTCCTTCAATTTTTTAGCAGATCAAACGCATCCTTAATTCTCTTTGTGCACTTTTTATGCTAGGAAACCTTAGTGTGTGTGGCTAATATATATTCTATTCTGGCTTGTTCATGAAACATTAAAGTAGAATCTGAAATTTGCAAAAATCCTAATCACCCACAACTAATGGAGTGTAGGTAAACCCACAACTAACTTGATTAAAGAGAATAAACTTAGGGGACCAAAACATAAAAAAAAAGTAATAAAGTGAAATTATAAATAAGTTAAGGGATGATATATGTAATTAAGCTTTAGTATATAGTCTTGCCGTCACTAATTCAAATTTTTGGTTCGTCAAAAAAACAACCAATTCAATTTGTAAGATGAAAATTGTCACTCGTTGTAAATTTTATCCAAATTCTATCTTTATTCTATGTGAGATTTTTGTTTTCTTAATAGGTACCAACATAATTGGAATAAAGACTCAATTTAATTCTTCACAATTTTGTTTTTCTGACACATTATATGGAGACAAATTAGTCTCTATTATAATAAATCAAAATCGACAAAGAGACTCATTTGTCTCCCATATGAAAATATTAAAGACTAGTTTTATTTTTTGTCAGAGATTAAATTAAGTTTTTATTCTTTATAATATTATTGCAATTCCAATTTGGTTGAAAAAGAGTAGTATGGATGGTACCCGTGATAAACCATACCCTTTGAAGCACCAACATCAAATGAGAAAGACTATAACCTTCTAGCTAAAATAGGAAAACTATACCATGTGTTGTACCAACACTTGATGAGAAAAAATGTACATTGCCAGCCAGAATAGGAAATTTATACTCGTGAATCACATGGTATGGTATGGTTGAGTTGTCGAAGATATTGGTATCAAAGGATACATTCTTATCATTATAATTAATAATGGGTTTTGCTAGAATACACCTAAAAGTGTCTTAAGCAAGTTATTCTATGAGTGTTTGTTAAAAGATACCAACTAATTTTTATGAAAGTGTCTTTTAGCAAAGTTATAACTAAAAAATGGAAATCACACCTTAAAGTGTAAGTTGTTAAAAGATATCTTCATGGGTGGTTTCTAGAAAAAAAAAGAAAAAAAAAACTCATTAATAAATGTACACATTGTATGAAGTAGAGTCAAGCTAGTTACACTAAAAAGCAATGGAGAAACTTATTACAAATCGTTGGTCAAATATTCAATCTATCCCCGCCGAAAACTACATATTTTCATCTGATTCAAGACCAGTGCATGTCAAAATCCCATTCAGCAATAACATTCCAGTGATTGATCTTGATGAAGCACATGAGGGTGATAGGACCAATATAATTAAAAAAAATGTAAAGCTGCTCAGGAGTTTGGATTCTTTCAGGTTCATATAGTTCATGCCATTTTTTTCTTGTTTTTATTTCAATACAATATTTTTGGTTTGGTTTATGTAGGTCCAATGTATTTGGAAGCTTAAAGTGAACATCAAAAGAAAAATTAACATAAAAAGAATAACTATATGTCCTCAATTTGATTTGACCAGCTGAGCTACGTGGACATTATACAAAGTTTCATCTTATAATTATAATTAAATAATAGTTTTATTTTTGTCTAGATGCCTAAAGGTTTATAAATCTAATTTTTATATCCCTTAAAAAAAATGTCTAAAACAAGTTTTGGTTTGTCTTATGCTTGTACTAACCCTAGTTTTGATAAACAATATTTTAAGGTCTGAAGGAATTTTAATGTGAAGTTTTTATATAAGATTTCAAAAATGTAAAATGGATTTTTATTTATTTTTAATGGGTGATCAATATATTTATTTTTCTTATATTTGTGTAAGACACTAAGACCTGTTATTTTTTTTGTTAATTTTCAACACATTTTGAAGCCTAAAGTGAATTTTAATGTAAAGTTTTTTTATGTGAGATAAATTGATATATGACTTACTCACTCATAAAAAACATAAGAAAAATAAAATATATGACTCAATCATATCAAAATTAAAATTCAATTTTACCTTTTTTAAACGAATAAAACAAAAAATAAATCAAGAATACGCGCAATTGCGTACTTAGTTTTTTTCTCTCATAAGTATTCTATTTTTGTAAATAAATTAAAAAGGCCTTATTTATGCAAAAAAAAATAAAACACTTGATTCACCAAAATATGAAGAAAATCGTTCAAAAAAAAAATCGATTCACCAAATAAATGAAGAACAAAAATTAAAACACTTGATTCAACAAGCATACATACAAGAATTTTGCTCTTTACCCAACAGTTTTTGCTCATTCCCAATTGAAAAGACTAAAATACTCCTGCGTTAGTAACTCACACAAATGTATTGTGGTCTTTTCAGTCGGGAATGAGTAAAAAGTGTTGGATAAAGAGGAGAATTCTACATACAATCGCATTATCAACGTCCATTTAAAAAAAAAAAACGTTCATTTCAAAGAAACAAAAGGGCCTTATTTTATTTTTACGCAAACAGACCTTATTTATTAAAAGATACCTTCATGGATGGTTTCTAGCAAAGATTCATTTAATGTACACATTGTGTGAAGTAGAGTCAAGCTAGTTACACTAAAAAGCAATGGAGAAACTTATTACAAATCGTTGGTCAGATATTCAATCTATCCCCGCCGAAAACTACATATTTCCATCTGATTCAAGACCAGTGCATGTCAAAATCCCATTCAGCAGTAACATTCCAGTGATAATTACCCCTTACTGCTACCTTCTTTTGCTTGCGATCGCAGCTGCCATGTTTGACTGGCAGGCTAAGATGGCCACCCTTGCAGCCGCACCAAAAGTTGCTAGGGTTGCCACACCACCGCCACTGCCCACACTTCAAGTGGTCTCGTTTGCGCAGGCTCTGACAGGATCGTCTAGGGTTGCATCCAATGACAATCTACCGCAGCCAATAATACGGGGAGAAACTCTTAGCGTTAAAATCACCCAGGAAATTTATGACAGAGGAACTGATTTCTGTAAGACAAATTTGAGAGGAAGACTTGTGCTGAACAAGGGAGACAAGCCATATGCTACAAAGAAAATTGAATCGCGACTACAGAAGCTATGGAAGACTGCAGGTGCTTAGCGTATGATGTCTTTAGGAAGAGGGTTTTATGAATTTTTCTTTTCTTCTGAATTAGATATGTGTACTGTCTGGGCAGCAGGCACTATAAATTTGAAGTCGGGCGTCCTTCGACTTTTTGAGTGGTCCAAGGACTTCAATATGCACACTCAACACAATTCCCATGCTCATGTGTGGATTCGTTTGCTAGAATTACCTCAGGAGTACTGGATGGAACGGACTCTTAGAGATTGTAGGTGCAGTTGGGACACCTCTTTTAATAGACAATGCGACCACGAAGCGTTTGTTCGGTCACTATGCACGAATTCTAGTTGATATGGACTTTTCACGGAAGTTATTTCATGAAATTGTTGTGGAAAGGGAAGGGTCCTCCTTAACGGTTGTGGTGGCCTATGAATGGTTGCCTGACTTTTGTTCACATTGCCAGAATATAGGTCATGATGTCAAGGCATGCAAAAGACTATACCCCAGACACGAAACATCTGCTCCTAAGGAACGTATTGATAAGGGAAAGAAACAAGTTCCGATAAAGAAGGCTACTTGGGCACCAATATCTACTAATCCATCAGGTATTGGCTCCTCACTAGCTTTTGGTGCCGCTACAATTCCAGAACAGGTTACAGCTGAAAAGGAACCACCACAACACTCAGCTGCTCACGTGACAACAGAGACCGAGCCGGTTCAGGTTGATCTTCAGCTTGACACAACGCTTCAGAACCAAGGGAACGAAATTACTGAAATCGAACCACCACAACACTCAGTTGCTCACGTGACAACAGAGACCGAGTCGGTTCAGGTTGATCTTCAGCCTGACACAACGCTTCAGAACCAAGGGAACGAAATTACTAATAAAACTGATGCAACACCGGTTGAATCACAAGAAGATGAAATTCTAGAACGCACATCTGATATACCTGCAGACATCCCGATACCAGTGGTAATTCCTACTTCTTAAAATCCGATTATTCAGAGTAATAATTTTAATGTGCAACTTGAGAATGTTTCCGATGAGAGAATTTCTTTTGACTTAGAGGAGAATCATTCATCTATTTTATCCCCTGTAAAAAACAAAACCCTAGATATCAGTAGTATTGTAGCTCCGGAGGATGCTCAGATTGATCCGGTGTTACAGAAGGACATAAATTTTATGCAGGAATGGCTATCAAAGGCAGCAGCTATTGAAGTACCATTTACAGAGGTTGTTTCTAAATCACAGGAAAAAAAAAAGAATTTACAGAAGGCAACATATAAAACCCGTTCTCAGGGTCCTCGTCCAACGTTTAAATGAATATTATTTTTTGGAATATCCGGGGAATTAGTAATAATGATTCCCGGCTTACTTTTAGTGATATGTGTCGGTTACATCACCCGTCTTTGGTATTTATTGCGGAACCTATGGTATCTTATGATTCTATTCCAAGTTGGTTCTGGAGAAATGTTCATGTCAATAATTATTGTCTGAATTGCTGTGCAGGTGGCCTTGCAACTATGGGACATGATATTACTGATACTACTTGGTTCAATACTTTACCTTCTTCGTTGTTGGCTGACTTTGCGAGGGACAGACATGGACTACCTAATGACAGATTTCCTTAGCTTTTACTGTCTTCCTATTTTTCTGTCTATTTTTCTTTTTATTTTAAGGGTCTTGGCCTAGTCCCCCCTCTTTTGTACAGTTTCCCTTTTTTTTATATTAATAACATTACGTATTGGAAAGACGGTAGAGGATGGGGTTGTCTGTTGGGTGCCAACCTAGTTGGGATGCTTCAGACTCTCCCGGATGCCTAACCTTTCTCATGGCCTTATAAAAAAAAAAATGCTAGCAACACTCACTTTTGAACACTCTCTCTAGCACTCACTCTTTTATTCGATGGAATTCATGCATGTTCTACCACTTTGGTGTAGGTTCTATTTCCAAAGTGTACACCACAATGATTTAAACCAATAAGAGAGTGAGTATTAGAGAGAGTGTTCAAAAAAGAGTGTTGTTAGCACTACTCTTTTCTATCATGTGCAAATTTGCACATGTTATTGTTAAGAAGTTTAAAATAGTAAGTTTGTTTTCGAATTTGTGCATTTTGCATTAAATATATGACTTTTTAATAATTAATTGTTGTTTTTCAATACAAAATTGCTACTTTTAGTTCTTTTAATATGTGTAATATTGCATATGTTAGACAAACCCAAAAAAATTATAATTGTGTACTGAACAAAACTATGCATGATTTTTAATTTTTTAAGGGAGTATGCATGCATCACATTTAGTTTTCAAAATAAAATAAAATAACAATACACGTGATTTAATTTATTGGTCTTCTCCGTCAACATATATACACTCCTCCTAATCTTGCCAATAATTATCATGGTGTACCCTAAAAAAAATTATCATTGTGTGCCCTAAAAAAATTGGGTTTTTCTATTATATGTAAATTTGAACATGTCAATATTAAGAAGTTTAAAATAGTAAGTTTGTTTTGAAATTTTTGCACTTTACATTAAATATATGACTCTTAATAATTGATTGTTATTTTTCAATATAAAAATTGTTCCTTTTTTAGTTCTTTTAACATATTGCATATGTCAGACAATCTCAAAAAATTATCATTGTGTAATGAAGAATAATATGCATGATTATTAATTTTTTAAGGGAGTATGCATCACATTTTGTTGTCAAAATAAAATAAAATAACAATACACGTGATCTAATTTATTGGTCTTTTCCATCAACATGTATACACCCCTCCCAATTTTTGCCAATAAATATCATTGTGCACTGAAGCATAATCAAACTACTCAAATTAAAAGGGATATGGAGAAACTCATTTCAAACTGGTCAAGCATAGAATTTGTGCCTGAGGACTATATATTCCCACCTGAAACAAGACCAGGGAATCTCGAAATCCCAGTAAGTCGTAGCATCCCAATAATTGATCTTGGTCAAGTACAAAATGATGATGATAGAACAAACACAATTCAGCAAATTATCAAGGCTGCTCATGAGTTTGGATTCTTTCAGGTTCATAATTAAAAATGGTTTATATGTTTTTGTTTATTAATTATGAATATGATAACTTTCATTTTAAATTTCTACGTAACCAACATAATTTTCGTTTACAAATTTATCAACATATCTATCTATTCACTATATATCAGTTCAATGCTAAGAATTTGACGTTGTAACTTTAAGAGACATAGTTCAAAACTCACATAAGAAAATTGTGAAATAACCTTTAGTGCAATTATTATAAAAACTAGCGAAAAAACTGGCACTCGTATTTTTGTCTTAAAACAATGTTTGTTTAACATAAGCCCAGGTGACAAGTGTCACATGACTTTTCTTTGGTTGAAGTAGGTTATCAATCATGGAATCTCAATGAATGAAATGAAGGAAACAATGAGTGTTTTCAAGGAGGTGTTTGAGATGCCTACTGAGTACAAGCAAAACATGTATGCTAATGATGATCTGAAGACATGTAAGAAGTTTACTAGCAGTCTTAGATATGAAACTGAAAAGGTTCATTTATGGAGGGATAGTCTTAGACACCCATCTCATCCTTTGGACCAATGGCAACACTTATGGCCTGAAAATCCAATTACATACAGGTAAATGAAAAATGAGCCAATAGTGTGTAGTTAGTGTATTCAATCCATTTATATTGTCACCCTTAATTTGCACATGTATCTTTTTTAAAATAGGTTTGCACATGTAGTTATAAATTCTAATTGATCGGTATGATTTCTTGCAGAAAGTGTGTTGGAAATTTTTCAGTTAAAATTAAGGAGTTGAGTTCGAAAATCATGGATTTGATTAGTGAAGGGCTTGGTCTGCAGCGTGGATATTTTGACAACGCTCTTACCGGATCATTGATTACCTCAATCAATCATTATCCACCATGTCCTGAACCAAGTTTGACACTAGGTTTATCCAAACACAGATCCTTACCTCATCACCATTTTATTGCAAGATGATGTAAGTGGTCTTCAAGTATTAAAGGATGGAAAGTGGATCACGGTTGAGCCTCTTCCTGGTGCATTTGTCGTCAACATAGGACATCTGGAGGTACACTTAATGATTGACCTATATACTTGTTGGTAACACAAATAAGCTAGCTTATAACTTGTTGGATTAGCTTATAAGCTTGTTGGATGAAAACGTAATGTGTTTGGTCACAAGCTTTTCTCACGAGCTTATAGCTTTTTTTGAGAAACTATTTCAAGTAGTTTTTTAGCTTATAGCTGGTAGCTTTTTACATTTTCTTCCATTTTTAACCTTTAATATTTTTTTTTTATAAAAATAAATTGCCCACTAAAAAGAAAAAAACTGCCCACGTTCCTTTTTCTTCTTTTTTTTTAAGAAAACTGCCCACGTTCCTTTTCTTCTTTTTTTTAAGAAAACTGCCCACTTAGCTACTACTCTATTATTCATATTTCTTTAATTCTCTTTTTTTTCGTCGATTTTTATTTTTTTAACTCTAGTTCTTTTTTTTAGGATTAATTCTAGTTCTTTGAAATATTGTTCCAAAAGGGATACATTCTATTGAACTTATATATTCATATTATCATTTTTTTTAACTTAATTACTGATTCAAATAAAAAGAAAAAAAATATAAAAATGAAGTCAAACACGATTTGTTAAAAAAATATATCAATTAAATTCATAAATCATAGTTATCATTTTAAAGATAAAAAATACTTTAAAATAAATTAAATATTTAAGATAAATATATCAGTTGAAAATATTTATAAATGTAATTTATAAAAAAAATAAAGATACAAGTACTTTTATGTCATTTTATATTTATCACTTATTTCAAAAGCTAATTTTACCAAACACTTTTAATTTCAAACAGCTAGCTTTTCAGCTTTAAGCTTTCAGCTATCTGTCATCAACTATAAGCTAGCTTTTCAGCTACCAGCTAGCTTATCAGCTACAAACTAGCTTATAGCTTATAGCTTATTTTTACCAAACATAGCCATTGTAAAAAAAATAAAATCATTTTCAAGATTTATTGAATTATTGATGTATATGGTCTAAAATATAGACTAATAAAATATATCATTCAATAAATCTATAAAGGAAAAAAAAAATTGAACCATTAACCAACACATGGACAAAAAATTGTTTTTTTTCATTTTTTTTTTGGTCAAGTAATCTAGTGTTTATCCAATATCCCTACCAACTGAGGTAAGCTCACGAGTGTTTATTTTCATTTCTATTATGTATCATTTTTTTTTTTACAAAAATAAATGATGTTCATTCATTCAAATTGATGGAGTATATCGATACAATGCAAATTCGTTAAAAACAAAAATGATGAATCTGCGAACAACCTCACAACATCCATGTTAATTGCATAAAACAACAATGTACAAAAGCTTATACATATAACTATATTTAAGTCTCTGGAATACTCATGTCTCATGCTCGTATCTTTGTTATTTATGTACTTATCATTTTGTTGATTTTTGGTGGGTTACAACATATGGTACAGATAATTAATTAGTAAAGGTAAGTTAAAAAGTGCTGAGCATCGAGCCGTAACCAATTCAAGTCATACTCGCACATCTGCTGCTTTTTTCATAGCTCCATCAGATGATTGTATCATAGAGCCAGCACAAGATCTCACTGATGATAACAACCAACCTATTTTAAAGTCTTTCAAATACAAGGAGTTCCTCAAGCAATTCTTTAACACACTTGGTGATTCATACCTGCTGCTGAAATCATTTGAGGCACCAAAGAATTAAATGAAATATTGTGGAAGGCAAAGAGTAATGATGTAATAATGGGACAGTTTAAATGTTTTAAATTATATTACAACTATGGATTTACTCACAAGAAGATATATTTTTTTTTTTTGAGCAAAGAAGATATATCTTTTAAAAAATATAATGTTTGGTTTTACTGTTTATTTCCTTTTTCAATTCTTGAATATGAAAATGAGAGGGAAAAACAAATACATTCTCAAAAATATTCAAAATGTGTTAGGTTTGACCAATCTGAATTATCAATTCATGAAATCTGATAAAAATGAATCTAACTTTTGTATATCCATTCGATCGAGATCCTAAGTATGATATATTGATCAACAATGACATGTTGTGTCAAGGTTTCATAGAGTGTTATAATTGATTAAAGTAGGGTTGTTCGCGGTGCGGTTTGATTACGTTTTGAGACCAAAAGTCATCCGAACCGTAAGATAAATAAGTATGCGGTTTAGTTTGGTTCGATTGACTTTTAAAATAAAATTCGAACCAAACAAAACCAAACCAATGCGGTTTGGATTGGATCGGTTGATGCGATTTTTTTAAACAATAATTTTTTCTTGTTTCCAACATTAAAATCAAATTAAAAAGTTAAAACACAACATATTTTTAGCAATGTTTTATATTTCATCCAACATTACAAATTTATTTTCATCTAACAATGTTTCCAACTACGTAGACCAAATTTAAACGAGGACAAAAAGTAATCCTATTTTGTGAGAAATACAAATGACTAAATTTTTTATCATTCTCTACGAGTCCAAGTAGTACATAAATACATTTCTGAAAGAAGAAACAAATAAGAAACTTAACAAAAGAAAAAATATGTCATTTTATTAAAGTTTTCATTGAGTTTCTATGAGTATTGGTCCAAGTGATATATATTTAATTAATGTTTTTCTTATATTGCGGTTTGGTTTGGTTGGTAAAATCAAAACCGCAAAACCGAACCAAATCATGCGGTTGAGTAAAATATTGATATGAATACATCCGAACCAAATACGATTTTTGGCGGTTTCTGTTTGGATTTGTTTGATTTGCGGTTTTTTTATTGAATTGGTTCGATTTTGAACACTAAATCAAAGGAACTCTTTTGTGTTGGCTTAAAGCCAACAAAAATTGAAGTTTTTACGCTCTATTGTGAGATCTTTAATAATGGTCAAGTTGAGGAAGATTGATCTTTGCCCCTGACTCAAGGAATGTGAATGTGGTGTTGGATGCTCACTTCATCTTTTACTCATGGAGTTGTGGGAGTCTCGCCATTTTTCTGCTCACAAAGAGCTTTCCCCCGTTATGGACTCTCGAGGTGGAGTTTGTTAGTCTCCCCATCAATTAATCCTAAGGTGGGGCTATCGGTTCGGATCTCAAGTGGTCATGTTGGACGTTACATCTTAAACTAGCAATTGAAGCCTTTTATTTGTAGCATGTAGTTTTCCCTTAATCTTCATAGAAATTTAAATTTTTGTACTTGTAATGTTATTAAATCATCAAAATAAAGAAAATAAAACTTGTATTGTTTGATAATTTTGTTGTTTGTTTCTTTATTGTTTATGTGATATATAGAGATATTGTAGTCTCTGTATTATAAGAATTTTCTGATTTAGAAATAACTACTCGATATGATCAAATTTAGAGTTAATAGGTCTTTACCTACTCGTGCAAAATTGACATAAGAATTATGTGTATTATACCTATTTTATTAAAAAAATGTGTGAAATATAAATAAGGTGGCAGTTTTGTAAATATATTGTAAATTTTGTTTTTGTGAGTAAATTTCAAAACCTGATTTTAAGAATAAA
>Ga0315913_1001309_pt1 | contig 27026 bp, 23 predicted proteins | sample MpolsnodulesMG_FD_207736 | JGI IMG/M metagenome (GOLD analysis project Ga0315913, IMG submission 207736) | Medicago polymorpha root nodule microbial communities from Los Angeles, California, United States - small nodules | ecosystem: Host-associated > Plants > Roots > Nodule | place: USA...
CAAACATGAACAGCTTAGTTGGTCTTGGGGCTTTGTCATCATTCACAGTCAGTTCATTTGCTGTTTTGCTGCCGAAATTGGTAAAATGTATTTTTGAAATTTTCTATCTCCAACTTGTAATTTTAAATTTATTTAGTTGCCAGCTACATTTTGTAACTCAGTTAACTTGAAAAGACTAAAGAAAATAGAAAATTTGAATTCCTTACATTGATAAGAGTGTTAGAAATGGAAGAATTCAAGAGGTGTTAGACATTTGAGTCAATTATGCTTTCAGCTTCCCAATTCAAGGCGATTGTTGGTTTTAGTCCCTAAACTTTAAAATTTAGTTTTCTCGTCCCCTTCAAGGTCGAGCCATTAGGCGACAGTTGTATTGGCATTCTTGTCACTAACTATAATCAAAGAAATATAACTGACTTGTTCCTTGATCGTCCATGTTCATGGGCCTATTCCAGTTTGATTAAATTTTAATCTACCATCGTAGAATTCAAGCTACGTTTAACTCAACCCCCAAAGATTGCTAAGAGTCAAGAATCAAGATTGTCTAAGTCCTAAAAGGACTACTTTGGTCTTATTTCTAGTCGATGAGGGATCTCAACACTCTTTAATGTCCAAGACTGGACATTTGGAGTGTGCGCAAATATTGGTGGCCTAATAACAACACCTCTTACGCCTAGGACTTGACATTTAGAGCATGTAACTGATCTGAGATATACTCTGATGTAAAATTTGGGTTAGGCGTAAATCAAGAGGTGAGGATTTCCCGAGCTTTATTCTGATCATATCACTAGTCAATGTGGGATCTGAGCAAGCCTGTTTGCTCATTTTTCTATTACAATGTTGGATGTGTTATTTTTTTTTTCTTTTTATTTTTTTGTTCTACCTAAAGACTAAATCGTGGTGGACTTAGGCAGATGGTTACTTATCTACTTTAGCTAAATAGTGTTGTATTCATCTTGTTCTCATATATAATAAGAACATTAATACTTTCATTGTAAATCTTTGTAATTTATACTACATTAAGCCCTCTCCCATTTTACTTATGAGAATGGAAATCAACTCTTTGATATACTTGGATGCTCACTGTGTGTGTTAAAATTTTGGCTTTGGGCATAACTCAGCTCATAGAACCGGCTTGTAAGATTAGAACTGTCCAAGTTCTTTAAGCACTATCTAAGCCATATTTGTAATGTGAGACTCTCGACTCACACTTAGGGCTGAACATTTGAAGCGTAAACCGATTTGGGTGGAATGACAATGCTCTTTGTCTAATAATAGATTTAGGATAGACTCTGATGCCATCTTAGAATTTAGGCTTCGGGTCCTACTCTACCCTATAAACCTGACTTGAAAGAGTAGGACTTCTCAAGTCTTATGCACTACCTAGGCCATATCTCTAGTTGATAGGGGACTTTCAACAGCGGGCTTGCATGTATATATGATAAGCTAAATCTAGGAAGTATATTTTTCGTTGAAATTATGAAGCTGGGCATGCAATAGATTTGAATGGAAGTTTAATTTTGTTAAATGGAATTTTTAATGCAGGGTTGGAAGGCGTTTTTTGAGGAACCTATTATGCTGATTGCATTTGTCTTGTTGGGAAGGAATCTTGAACAGAGAGCTAAAATCAAAGCAACCAGTGATATGACAGGACTTCTTAGCATATTGCCATCAAAAGCTCGCCTTCTAGTTAATAATGGGGAAACAGAGGTTGCCTCAGTTGTCGAAGTTCCTTCTGACAGTCTTTCTGTTGAAGACCAAATCGTCGTATTACCCGGAGTAAGTAATATTAGAACATACATATTATCAAATACAAAACACTGTAACTGATTTACCCCTTTTTGGCATCTGAAGAAGTTCCAGTTGTTTATTTTAGAAAGGCCGACTTTTATTAGCGTATCTTTGAATGATTAAAATCCACCTCTGAGGTATTAAAGAAAATGAACAAAATGATGATATTGATATGCTTTATGTCATTGTCTACTACCGGGGGAAGAGGTGAAGGAGGGATTGCCCATCTAACCAGCTAGATTCCTATTTCCTAAAGTCCGACGTTGTTTGTACATTTTAATCTATTGATAATTGTGATTTGAAGTTTAAACATATTCTGCTCAGATTTTGAGGGTTGATGTGCATAAATTATTTATCCTAGCTACTTTTTCTATTTTTCTAGGATCGTATTCCAGCTGATGGAATTGTGAGAGCTGGTAGAAGTAGTGTAGATGAGTCAAGTTTCACTGGGGAGCCGCTGCCAGTAACAAAAGAACTTGGGGTAAATTATATCTCAACACATTATAATCTGATATTTATCATTTATTTGACTTTTAACGTGAATTATAGATATTGCTGGTACCTTTTAATGATGGTGGATGCTATGATCATCGGTTATAAATTTTTTAGGGCATTATGTGCCCTATGTCAATTAAACAGGAAGACCATTATGTTTTTAATGGTAATGTTGTACGGGTGCATCTTAACTGACGATGAGCACAATTCATTTTGTGTTTATATGTGACAGCCCATTAACATTTCTGTATCTGTGGCAGTATTAGCAGTTGAATTAACTAACTGATTGATGGGTTTATTCTTCAGAGTGAAGTTGCAGCTGGAAGTATAAATCTTAATGGAACTCTTACAGTAGAGGTCCGGAGACCAGGTGGTGAGACTGCCATAGCAGACATTATTCGTCTAGTTGAAGAGGCACAAAGTAGAGAAGCTCCTGTGCAACGGGTGGCTGACAAGGTTCTTGTACTGAATCCCATTATTTTATAGCCAGTATGTTTTCTTCGTACCTTAAGTGGTCTGACTGATTGCAAAAGTTAAATTTATCAAATTATGACTACTGATTTACAAATTAAGGATTGCATGCCTTTTTCTGGCTTAGAAAATTATAGACTTAATAAATTTGATGAAAAGAATATGGAACCTGATTATAAATAGTTTTGCAAGCTCAGAATAGTTTAGGCACTTTTTTTGGTGGGAGGGGGTGTTGTTATAGTAGGCCTTGCCAGGGGGTCCAAACATCATAGCTGTATGATATGTTTATGTTCTGTGCCTTCAAAATTATAATAATCAGGTACTGGCTCTTCTGTTTGGAGAGTAATTTTTTAAAATCTTCAAGATTATGTCTTTGGATGAGCAGTTTCTTTGGGATAGGATTGGGTTTTTTGGATTTTACTTCGTAAAAAGCATCCAATCTTTTCAAAAGGGTTCCCCAGTTAATATGTTAAGTGACTGGGTTGGTTATCATATCATCGTTTTCTTTGTTCTCTTGTTTTCATCTTTCTTTTCTAAGGAGGGTCTCTCACTGTACTCTGTAATCATCTTATCTCTGTCTTAATGAATTTCTTTTTTACCAAAAAAGAAAAAAGCTGCAGCCTTTTCTATGCATCTAAAAGTCATGCAATTGTAACCTAATGTTTCCTTTATATTTTCTTTCTCCGTTTATGTGTATGTTCCAATGTCTGTCCCTAGAAAGAAACATGGCATCTTACTTTTTAAATATTGTTGAGCTAATTTAGCACACGGTCTTTCATTTCTTTGAGACCCAAAACTGCAGGAGGTTCTGTTGCAAGGACTTTGGAACTGGGTTTCATGCCATGATTTAGAAATCCCTTACCCTCACATCTCTTCTTAAACTCTTTTTATTTGGTTCTGGGAGGGCTGGTGGAAAGATGACAGCTCCTTTTTAAGTTGCTTTCTTTGGCTTTAATCTTGCATGATGTTTCCTTTTTATTTTTTGAGTTATACTGGATAGTAAAGCTTCTTGAGATTTATTTTGCCCCCTGACTGTGATAAAAGGTTGCTCATCTCAATCTTTGTGGAAGAACAATTTTAAAATTTTAAAAGTGTTAGGGAATCAGAGGTGGGTTCGGTCAAAGAACGCATACTCTGCCATCACTGATCTGCACTTATGGGCAGATGTACTTTCCAAAGGGTTAATTCAACTGTTTATTTGTAACATGTACGGTCTGTATTTATTACGCAATTGATACATACCATTCCCTTCTTTCGTAACCAATACCGACTGTGCTTGTAGAATTAAATCCACTGTATCCTTTTTTCCATTAGGGGATCCCGAACATCATGGGATTTGATCCTTTTCTGCATTAGGCTCTCATTTCTCATTTATTTCAACCATCCTTGGTGTGCTGTTTTGGACGAATAAAGATTAAACCCTATGGTACCAATATGAAAACTACTGTAATAGCTGAGATCAATATGCAGAAACATTTTGGGTTCTAATATCAATTTGTCCTTTTTTTCTCACTCTAGAACTTTATCAATCTGTGTATATGGCCCTTTGCTGGTTTTATATGTATTTTATTTTTCAATCAGTGGAATGTTTGCAACCTGTTCTCCTTCAATTACCTTCTTGCCTATATATCTTCTACTAAATAGAGAAACAGCATTGTGTATCCAGGTAGCAGGATACTTCACGTATGGAGTAATGGCAATCTCTGTTTCCACATTTACGTTTTGGAGTGTGTTTGGCTCACGCATTTTACCCGCTGCTGTATATCAAGGAAGTGCGGTTTCACTGGCTTTGCAGCTTGCATGCAGTGTTCTGGTATGCTTTTCAAATACTCCCTCCGTCCCTTTCTATAAGACCCCTTTTGAGATTTTTGTCCCTTAATATAAGTCCCTTATCAAAATTCCACATGCATTCATGATTTCTTTACAAAAATACCCCTATCACTTTTCCATTGGGAAACATAAATTCTCTCTCTCTCTCTCTCTCTCTCTCTCATGGTATCAGTAATTACAAGGCTAATTATGGAAAAGTTACACTCGACAAATTAAATGATATACTTTTCTTAATACACATGAACTTTGTAAAGGGTCTTATAATAAGGGACGAAGTATTTATTATGGACATGTATCCTCCTGCCACATATTTTTGTCGTTTATATAATGTTAGCCAAATTTAAAGATCTGTCTGTGTGGTTCTTTCAGTATGGCTCAGTCCTTTCGATTGAATACATTTTTACATGACTTGGAGAATTTTTTTGGACAAAATATAAGAGCTGTTAGGCACTTAGGCTTGTTAACATAGGCCCAAAAGTATTTCTTAATCCGACCAACCGATTCTTTAATATAGATTAGTGGCTTTGGAAGGCAAAACCAAGGTAATCAAAACCGGACCGGAGATCGAACCGGTGTAAGCCAAGGTTCGGGGTTTAAAGGTTCAACCGGTATTAATTAAATAATATAATTTTATTAGTTTTTAATATATTATTCTAAATAAATAATAGGGTATTTATAAATTTAATTATTAAAAACACAAATATATTCCATTTAATATTCAAGGGTTTGCTTTTAAATATTTTGGTTTGACTAGACGGTTACTTTGTGTATGACATTACACTATTACTACTGCATTTTGATTTTCAAAGAAAGCTTTTCACATTCCCCAAGAAAGAAGACACACTGTCCAATATTAAAAAAATACTACTCCATCCTGAAAATCACAATCAGAGAGGCCTATCACTCCATCATGTAAACCACTCAGTCCAAACTTTGAACAAGAGACTTCCTCTCTCCTCTTCACGCCCGTTCTATTTTCTAAACGCTGTGGAGATTCGGTTCTAACACTCTTCTCCTTCACTTTTCTACAACTTCTCCTCTTCTCTCACACCACTTGCTTCACGTTAGGCGTTGATGGTGGACAGCGGTGGTCCGACCAAACTCTAGTTTTTCCGTTTTTCTCCTGCAAAGGCAAATACGGTTGAACCTGCAGAACCGTCCAAACCGCCGGCTTTTACGATTTTCTCCGTTTTTTCTCAGGTTTAACGGTTTGAAGTCCAGTTCATAGCACAGCGGCTTTTAAGCTGAATCGGTCCGGATACATATCCAGTTCCCGGTTCAACCGGTCGAACCGGCCGGTCCGATTCGGTTTTAATCACCTTGGGCAAAACAGTTTGATACACAGTCCAGCTGTTTGTTTTCACTTTTATGTTCCTTAATAAGAAAGAGGAAATTAGCCTACTTTGAGCTTCCAATTTTCAGATATTGCTTAAAAGAAAATTTCCATTATCTTTCATGACAGTGATACTTGTTCATTGATGCAGGTTATTGCTTGTCCATGTGCACTTGGGTTAGCCACACCTACTGCTGTGCTGGTAAAATCTGCACAGAGGCAACATTTGTCACCTCCTTCTATATTGTTGTGGTTGACTTGTTTGTGTGTTTAACAGGTTGGAACTTCTTTGGGGGCTAAAAGAGGATTACTTTTGCGTGGTGGAAACATTCTAGAGAAGTTTGCCATGGTAAACGCTGTTGTGTTTGACAAAACAGGAACCCTCACAATTGGTAAACCTGTTGTGACAAAGATTGTCACTCCCACATGCACAGAAAATGCAAATTCAAGGTAGTGTAGGGCAATAATTTTTTGTCCATTATTACAATCAATTCGTTTGGAAGGAATCTTATCTATAAAATGTTCAATTTTTGTAGTTATTTGTCTATACAAGATGATATATATTTTCCTGTCAGAATAGAATCAAGTTTAAGTATTTAACGATGAGTAATCGTGGGAGAAGTTAATCCCATGTTGTTAATGCATGATAGGAAATTGTGTATGTAGTCTGAGTATATATGATTTTTTTAGCCAAAGTTATGCAACTAAAAGGTGATATAACATTGCCTTTTCAATGCAGCCAAACTAAAATAAATGCTTTGTCTGATATTGAAGTTCTGAGGTTAGCAGCTGCTGTAGAATCAAATTCAGTACATCCAGTTGGGAAAGCAATTGTGGATGCTGCTCAGGCAGCTAATTGTCATGACACTAAGGTTCGCATGACATTTCTTGTCAATGTTTGATTTTGTTCTCTGCATTTTGGGTTATCTCATGAACATTACATGGTATATTTGCAATTGAGATGCTATCTTTTTCTTCAATCTATGTCAATGGGTTTTTAACTTTTGTAACTTTTTCGGTCATTATATGTTATTCTATCTACAGGAGACCAACTCATTAATAACACTATATATCTTTTTGGTAATCTGACTAACTAATGAAATTTGTAGGAATAGAACTTACTGGCAGTAATGTGTGCGTTTAATGTTTTAGGCGTGTTACCTTTTTGTCCTAAAATTGATGACTGCCAGCTTATTCTTTTAGTACAATTTACAGGTAGCAGATGAAACATTCCTGGAAGAACCTGGATCTGGTGTCGTTGCAACCGTAAATAACAAAAAGGTTTCAGTTGGGACTTTGGAATGGATAACCAGGTAATTGAGTTTGATCCTTTTATCACAACATTTTTGGCACTGCAGGAGAGGACACCCAAACTCTAGCTTGTAATGGAGTGTGCAGTAGATTGTACCCAAAGAATCCGTTTCTATGAGCTGCAATAGCTTTGACCAACTGTTGTAATGAACTCTAAATATACTTGAAGATTAACACAAGAAAATCATTGTACCAACTTTACGCTGAAAGCTCTTGTAAAAATCTTCTTGTACAATTTTTGTTTTTATAAATATCAAACTCAGCAGGTAATTCCTATGTGCAGGCATGGAGTTAGCAATAGTATACATCAAGAAGTGGAATGTAAAAACCAATCATTTGTCTATGTTGGAGTTGATGATACCTTGGCTGGCCAGATTTATTTTGAAGATGAGATAAGGAAAGATGCAAGACATGTTGTTGACACATTATCTAAGCAAGATATTGATGTCTACATGCTGTCTGGAGACAAAAGGAATGCAGCTGAGTATGTTGCATCTCTTGTTGGGATTCCCAAAGTAAAGGTAAAATGTTTTTAACATGCTACATAACTACGTAATTTTTCTCTATAGAGAGAGCACTTGTAAGGACGAGATTTTGGTGCCAGGGGAAAACAACAGTTTGGTTGTTGAATATGTCTCTCAATTGAAGAGGCTGAAAACTGAGGGTTACTTCTTCATGACTGAATCTCCCGGCTGTAAATGGTCATCTTCATCCACGTTGAGGCATCTGATCAGTAAAAAAATTACTTGTTCATTTTTTATTATAGATGCCAAGGTGGAGCTACAAGCTTTGTCAATGTTCATGACCCTCCCATGCCTAAACATATGAAGTTATATATTTTATTTTCATATATACTAACAATTACTACCTCCGTCCCTATATATAAGACCCCCTTGATAAGAGCACAAGAATTAAGAAAAGTTGTTTTTGCATTGAATTTGTCAATAATATACATTCTCTTTCCAAAATAATTCTTCAATTATTAAGAGAGAGAAATGATTGATCTTTTAATTCTATTTAATTAGGGATATTTTTGTGAAAACTTAATTAATGCACCTTGATATTTGAAGAGGGCCTTATAAAAAGGAACAACAAATTTGCAAGAGGATCTTATATATAGGGACAGAGGTAGTATATATACACACACACACATTTCACTGATAATGGTATAAAAATATCAAGGTGTCAGGTTCGATTCTCTCCGGTGTCAATTTAGGTGGGCTAATTTAGCTTCTTCAAAAAAAAAAATGGTATAAAAATACGGGGTGGCCGTATGAATTGAATTTGTCTTGGGTTTGAATTAATTGACCAAATTTTTTTATGTGTTGATGTTCTTCCAGTGCATGAAAACGTTTTTGGTAATTCGATTTCTTGCATGTTTTGAATTGTAGGTGCTATCTGAAGTGAAACCAGAGGAGAAAAACCAGTTCATAAAGGAACTTCAGAAAGATAAGAAAGTTGTAGCTATGGTTGGTGATGGAATTAACGACGCAGCTGCCCTGGCTTCTTCACATATAGGCATTGCATTGGGTGGAGGTGTTGGAGCTGCCAGTGAGGTGTCTTCCATTGTATTGATGCACAACCATCTCTCACAGGTAACATTTTTCCCCTTTTGGTTTTCTTAAAACTCTCTTATATTCCCCATATTTTTTCTCCAAATTATTGCATCATTTTATTGTTTGATTTAAATGCTGCAACCATAGCAGTTGTGTTTGAAAGAAATCTATTTTTTGTGAAAATGGTATATGAAAAATCATTTCCTCAATGCTGAAAGGTAGGGATTTTATCATGTTTCTTTTGCATATGCATGTCTTTCTAAATGTACATGGGTGGAGCTTCATGATGATTGGTGGGTGCCATGAACTTACCCGCCCTTTTGAGAATTCTTAGAGATGCACGAGAAACAAAAGCACCCCAAATATGATGTAAAAAATCGTGGCCCCATATTTTTTGTGTGCATATTATTTCTCGGTTCTCATTGAATGTAGCAGTCTTATATATATATTTCATAGTTGATGTTCCATTGAGTTGTCTTTCTACTTTCCTAATCAAGTGCATAATTATTCTTTGTTTATTCTTGTTGGGAATACAGGGAATTGAAACAGTCAAAGGAAATGAAACAGTTTTATTGAATAATGAGAATAGGGGATTTTTTTTCCTCCAAGAGTATCCCTTTGCATACTAACTTTCTAATTTTCTGAATGAAACATGCTATCTTCGTGCTCCCTATTTATTTTACTGATATCCCTTCAAATAAACTACTGTATTTGTTCCTAATTGGTCTCCGTTCTAACTACTCAAATTGTTCTCTTCCCTACTTTCATAACAATTATGATAATGGAATGCATATTGGAAGGTTAATCTTTTTATATCTATGCAGCTGCTTGATGCTTTGGAGCTTAGCAGGCTAACCATGAATACTGTAAAGCAAAATCTTTGGTGGGCTTTTGTATACAACATTGTAAGTTTTTCTGCTGTCCAGATATAAAATTTGATTGACATATCTTCCTCCCTGTAACATTTTGATAGACTTTTCCCTGGAAAAGTTACTTCTTGAATGTTTTTTTTCATGGGAAATGCAAGTTCTGCTTTATATCTTATGTATGTTTGTCGCAAATTTGAAATTGAACTTTTGTGTTATTTCTTTGCTACTGAAATATATCGGTATGATTAGGCATAACTGAGCAACCAAACCATATGTGAGTGATTTCCCTTTGTTTGTTTCTTCAGCATTCCCTCTCCCAATATGGTGCTGGTTTTGTTTGAAACTCAGATTAGGTTGCATGGGATAGTACATTTATTTGATACCAAATTCAAGTGTTAAAACTAATTAGTTTTTTCATTGTTCAAAAATCTCTATTTTTAGTTCAGTTTTTGGAATTTCTGAAAGTATACTATTCAATTGTTGTTCGACTCTAAGAGGTGTAGTTATACTTCTATCTTCATACAGGTGGGGATTCCAATTGCAGCTGGAGTGTTATTTCCTGTAAATGGTACCATGTTGACTCCATCAATTGCAGGGGCCCTCATGGGGCTGAGTTCCATCGGCGTAATGACTAACTCAATACTTTTGAGATTCAAGTTCTCCTTAAAGCAAAAACAAATACACGGCACATTGCCAGTCACCAAAACCTATGTTGAATCTGATCTGGCTCGCCAAAACAAGAAAATGAAGTATCCAAATTAGGTGTTTAGTGGAGGCACACAACATAATCGAGGTTCCCTGTCCTGGGCTCTGCTCAGTTCTATGATGGGAGTATACACATTTATTCTTGCGGTAATCATCTGAAGGATGAAAAGAAATTGGGACTGATGAGATGTCTGAGGTATAGAAATGAAAGCGCGACACCATCAATGAGATGGGTGACGTTGGTTAAGAAATTTGAGTGAAAGAATAAATTAGATTAATTATATTGTCATCCAAGATTAATTATGTTGTCATCCAAGATACTGCTTTTTATTTCTCATAGGTTTCGTTTTGGGAGCTCAGTAGATATCTTAACTCTTAATTATAAGGTTTCCTCCATAGCAGCTTTCCACTGATTACAGGTTACTGTTTTGGCTCTGTTTTGTGTAGCATTTTGTTTGCCCTCTAGAGTTGTAAATTCTTTATTTTCTAGTAAAGTTAATAATTATTTGACCGTCTTAAATTTTAGAATTTGAATAAGGCTGCTTTGGGATGGAATTTCTTTAAATTTCTGCATTCAAGGAAGGATGACTATGCTGCATTAGCTATTCCAGGTCATAATGTATGCAAGTGGAATATGTTTAAGGCCTTATTTTATTTATTTTTTATAAGTGAATTAAGGACTTATTTGGATAAACAACTTAATTAATGGTTTATAGCATAAATGCTTATAATAAGCCTTGTTACGATATTAAAAGAAAGTCAAGTTGTTTCCATCTAAATCATATGTAATTTTCATAACTTGGAAAGATTATGAAAGTAAGCTGATCGAAAAAGTTTTGTATAAACTACAATGCATTAATTAAAATAAGTTAATTCAAACAAGTAATATTTAAAAAAAGAAAAAGAAAAGAGAAATGAACTTCCAAAACTTTCCTCTCTCAATGTCATCCATTTCTTCCACTCTTTCCTTTCATTTTTTTCAAACTCCTCCCTTTCATTCCTCGAGAATAAGATAATATTTAAAAAAAATAATGATATCATTTAAATTCAATCATTGAAATGCTTCCTAAAAAGAGATCAGTCAAACGGTTAGTACAATTAAAAAATAGAAATATTTTTTAAGGCATTAAAATTTGTGTTTTTAATAATTTTCTCTTTTATCAGAATCAGACTGACACAAAATATTAGTGTATTTTAGACACCGTTAGATAAACGGTGTTAGATTTAGTATGAAAATTAAAATATTGAAAAATTATCATATATGCATTTGAAATTAAAATCACAATTAGAATCTTCAACAATGCCACATTCATTATTATTCAACAAGTTTAACAAAATATAGAACAATCATTCCTTAAAACTCCTTCCATTCTTTATTACAAACAAAATTTCACTTTTTAATACACAAGTTATACTAAAAAAAATGATAAAAACACTGTTAAAAAAAATGATAAAAATACTGTTAACAAAAATGAAATTGCTACAAGTGTTTCTATCAATTTCAATATTTTTTGGACATTCACCTTAATTTTTTATTAGAAAAAAAAAAAAAGAATGAAAAATATTAAAAAAAAATAAAACGTGTTTATATTCCATCCCGATAAATCTATCTATTTCTCACTTCACTCTTGTGTATCAAATCCAATTCTGAGAAATCAACCATGTCTCACTTCGGTAGGTCAGGTCCTCCGGACATCTCTGATACCTACTCTCTTCTCGTTCTCAACATCACCTTCCGTAAGCGAAACCCTTCTCTCTCTGTTTTCAATTCAATTTTTTCTCTCTTATCTTTAACCTAACACTGTTTTTTTCTTCCTCAAGGTACCACCGCTGATGACCTATTTCCTCTCTTTGACAAGTATGGCAAGGTTGTTGACATCTTCATCCCCAAAGATCGAAGGTATATTCAAAAAGTTTTTATTTTTTAATTTCTCCCAATTTTTCATTTATCAAATTTATTTATTTGTTGAAATTTTCTTGTATTTTTGAAAGGACTGGTGAATCGAGAGGTTTTGCTTTTGTGCGTTACAAATATGCTGATGAAGCTTCCAAGGCTGTTGATAGGCTCGATGGTATATGCTTCTTGTTAATTCATTTCATTGTTTAGAAAGAAAAAACAGTTTTTTTTTTGTATATGAATTTAAAAACAAATGATTAATTTTACAGGAAGAATGGTTGATGGTCGTGAAATAACTGTTCAGTTTGCAAAATATGGCCCTAATGCTGAGAGGATGTAAGTTTTATTTTTCGTTTTTGTTATGATGTGTTGTGGTTGTTATGTCAAATTAAAAATTTACCTTGATTTTCTATATCATGATGTTTATATAACGAGGGAAAACTAAGTGTGTGTTTGGTCATAAAAATTGGTTTTGAATGAATTGATTTTAGTTAAAATTGAGTTCAATGTGACGTGGTTTATGTTTGAGTTACAGTAAATTTGAGTGTAAAAATTGTGTTTCAAGTCCAAAGCTACAAAAACTAGCTTCAAGTTTGAATGAAATGTAGAGGCAAAGTCAGTTTTACAACTCTGCAATCAATTTTGTCTCATTGTTAATTGAAACCAAACACAACCGAGTAACCCTGTCGAATATTTTTCTAATTGGATGCTGGTTAATATTTTTCTAATTTTTTTTTTTTTTCTGTATGTAGCTAAGTTTATTTATTTTATTTACAGTCAGAAAGGAAGGATTATCGAAACATCCCCGAGATCAAAGAGCTCAAGGAGCCGCAGTCCCAGCAAGAGAAGGTGAGTGCCACTTCTTAATGTCCTTGTTGCTTCCAGAGTGTTGTGGATGTAGGAGAGTTTTGGTGGCTGCTATTTTGTGATGAGTGATGTTTCAATTACATGCAATTTCTTGTTTTTGTTTTTAATGTTCAGAGTGATCATCGAATTTTATAGCTGAAACCATTTCCCGAATTTTCAAAGATACAGTAGATGCATTTATATGATGCTTAATCAAACTTGTATCATGCAGTTTGATTTTGCTTCTTAAGGAGGGGATGACATGACCTCTTAAATTTAAGCATGTTAATTTGTCTAATCAGTAAAACCCCGTAGCTTAGATTAAGGTGTCTGGCGCCATGCTTGGAGATATCCGAAACTGTACTTCTAATTGAAGTTGTCTTTTGTTGACTTTTGGTAGGCTCTTTGAATGGCTTCTTTCATATCTGCCATTGTAATCATGCTCGTAGATATTCGAAACTGTACTTCTAATTGAAATTGTCTTTTGTTGACTTTTGGTAGGCTCTGTGAATGTCTTCTTTCATATCTGCCTTTGTAAACATTGCAATTATCTTTTGGTTGATATGCTCAATGGGATCGTATGTGTTGATTTTGGTATTTTCTTATGTTATTACTTATTAAAATTCACTTCTCGTACCTAGTGGTGTTTTTACATTCATGATTGACTTCGATAGAAATTTGTATTGACTAATGTCTAATTGTTTGTAGGCATCGTGATGACTACAAAGAAAAGGATTACAGGAGGAGAAGTCGCAGCAGGAGTTATGATAGGCATGAACGTGACAGGCACCGTGGGAGAGATAGGGACCATCGTCGCCGAAGCAGAAGCCGTAGTGCTAGTCCTGGTTACAAGGGCCGTGGAAGGGGGCGCCATGACGATGAGCGTCGTAGTAGAAGCCGAAGCAGATCAGTGGACAGGTCTTCATTCATTGACCCTTGAGCTTTTCAGCTGTGATTTTTCACCACCATAATTATTGTTATTTGAGCCATTTTTGTTATTCTCCACAGCCGCTCCCCTGTGCGACACAGTTCTATTCCTAAAAGGAGCCCTTCTCCAAGGAGGAGCCCATCTCCAAAGAGGAGCCCATCCCCAAAGAGGAGCCCTTCTCCAAAGAGGAGCCCTTCTCTAAAGAGGAGCATTTCCCCCCAAAAGAGTGTTTCCCCCAGGAAAAGTCCACTCCGTGAAAGTCCTGATAATCGTAGCCATGGTGGAAGGTCTCTTACGCCTCGCAGTGTGTCACCACGAGGCCGTCCTGGTGCTTCTCGAAGCCCCTCTCCTCGAAATTCAAATGGTGATGTAAGTAAAGTAATGTTATTCTTGAACTTAATAATGGATGAAAAAGCCATCTTCGCTATCAAAGAGGCATTTTTTTTTAACCTTTTGTAACCGTTATATTCTATTTACATTTGCAGGAATAAGCTGCTCTTCATGAAGTATTCCAGAGACACCTCGACTAGTGTACCTGCTGCTGTCTTTGATAATATTGGATGATTTGGTCAATGTGAATGATCTTATCAGAATTTTGGGAAGATTTTATGATCTAAGTGCAGTTTGGTAGGGTTGGATTTCCTTTGATGTTTGAATGTTTCTCTATTTTGACATATTATGTTGTTTACTTCGAAGTAGCATTTGGACCTTGTAGTTGCTAGGTTAATATTTCAGTATGAGGGATTTTGCCATTTTAGCTAAGCTTTATTTTTACTGTGTTTGCATTTATCTCTCCCTGCTTCCACATTTTCATTTCCTTTGTTATAGACAGGATGGTTGTGATCTAGTTAAAGCTCAATTAATATATAATTAACAACTTATTGGGTTTTATAGTTGTGATCGGGAAAAGTGATTGGGGCCTGATAGGCGCATGTTGATATTGTTGCTGTTGATGCCGTTTCTATGTCATCGATGATAGTTCGTGAGTTTGATGCTGTTTCTATGTCATTGATGATAGTTCGTGAGTTTGATGCCGGTTGCAAGAACTATGCTGATTTTAGGACCGATTGTTTTACCAGTGTGCTGGTTAAAAAGACACTTAGTTACTTGATTTTTTCATGATTGATCTGATTTTTGGTAAGCCTTTTTGTTCACTTCCTTATTTCTTAAATCCTGCACGCCCTTTGAGAGTTCTGATTTTGAACTGGTAATTGTGCTTGGTTTTCATAAAAAAAATGTCCCGAGAGGAATTTTCGATGCTGTGATGAACACAAGTGAGCGTATTTTGGCACTTGGCTGATGCCACATAGGAGTTGGACTAGTCATTTGTTGATTCAGATGCAGATACTAAACATAATCTGCTATACTAAATATGAATCCTAATTTGCCGGTGTGTTGCTTCTAATCACGGTGAACGAGTCAATGGTAAAATATTCAAGGTTACTTTCTTCTAAGATATTTTACTGGATACTTATTTAACATTAGCCTTTTGAGTTTGTAATATCTGCTACTTAATGTAGTGAGATATGTTTGCTGTAGCACACTGCTCCTTGATTGTAGCTGTGAGGTGGTTGCTGATGCATCTTAAATATGAATGTGTGTTCGTGAGTAATTTGAATGTAGCAGACTGTTGCTGCCCTTTTTGCTGGGGTCGGGTTTGCAATGGTATTAGCTGTTGGTAGTTCGTGCTGATGATGTCTGTCTAGCAGCATTGCTGGTTTCTGTTGATTCCAAAGCCGCCTGGCAGAATGCATTTCACTATTTAAGCTTGTGGTTCGCTTTTTGTTGTTTCACATTCATTAATTTTTTTTTTGTATGGCGTAAATATTTATATTTTTATGTCTTGTCACTTGGTACCTGATCATTTTGATCTCTACTTCGATATTGAGATGTCCACATGTATGAATCAGCTGTTCGTTTGAGAGCAACCATTCAAAATGCATATATAATAACTAATAATCACAGGCTAATCGAACCAGAGTAAACATGTAGGGTTTGCCTTTATTTTCCCTCTAAGATCTTGTACCATTGGTTTAGAAGTGAAGTAAATTAGGCATAGTGAATATCGTGTGATTTTTCCCTAATGCATCAAACTTGTTTGGAATTGTATTAATATAATTTTTTTACAATTGAAATTTAGATTTACCAAACAGCCGAGGCAAACTAAACTGAATTGAGTTGGATTGTCATATTTTTGCTCAAGGATTCTTCCAAACCTAGCTACGTGTGATAATCCTTTGATTGGTTTGTTTTTAATTTTAAAATTGATTCAAATTGTACCATGAACACACCTTGTTTCGGCTGGAGGACATCCAATAAATTTTAGCTTTTTGTTTTTTGGATCGGTTTACAGTTTCCCGAACACACTCCTCAGTTGTTTGAGAGGCTAAGGTTTTTATTTTTTAATTTATTGATTTGATACCTGTATGAGACTAGTGATCTAATTTTGAAGAGAATGGAGGAGTTGCACCACAAGTCCATCATTTAACATGGAGAAGTAGCCAAAAAATGAACACCATTAAAACAACACTTTAGGGCGTTATAAACCATAAACGGAATACATTCGTTTGATATAATTGAATTTGCTTCAGAGAAATTTATATCCTGATCATAATAATATTAAAAGAAATCAGCATCATTTAGCACTGTGACTTGTATCCTGAGCATTGTCAATAGTCAACTACTATATGAATTATTTTTAGTTTTTCACAAGTTTCTTTCATCCACTTGAGGTTGAGGCATTTTTAATGGTCAGAATTTGAATTTTAGTCAGCCAAGTTGTGGGAGTCAGTTAAACAGACCCTTGTTGAGGCTATTATGGTATTTTAACTAGTATGACCGTCCTACTTCTCAACCTAGTACTACGTTTCTTATGGAGCAAAATTCACATATTTAACCGGAACTAAGCACAACAGTATGTGAGAATTGTATAAAGCTACCTGCAAGATTCAAGAAGAACAGGGACCTAGTAAAGTTAAAATGAGATTAAAAAAATGTAAATTTTATTTTGTGTTAAAATTTCTCATTTACTCCAATCAAGGGGCAACATCTTTCAGGAATAAATAAATAAAACAGTTTAGTTTCAAAAATAAATAAAGGGTCTTGCTAACCAGTACCCTCAGGGCAATGGTTAAGGAATCAACAAATAGAAGATGTTAATTTTGATAAAATAATGATTACACAATTTTTTCATAAAAACGTATTTGTTTTAGATGCTTAATCATTGCCCTTGGGGCACTGGTTAGTATTCTCCATAAATAAAACATGAATTTAATATTTAAGATAGACTTGACGCCTCAAATTTCAGGAAGATATGTCACTATTCTATTATATGTATCTGAAATATCCTCATACAATTTTTCTGATTTGTCATATGATTTCTATAAATGAGAAAGCTAATTAATATAAAGCTAGTGTATATATCTATCACCTCACACTAGGCAGCAGATACAAAAACCCAAAGAGAAAGCCAAACACCAAAAGGCACGTTGGGTTTTGGATGAGAAAAACTAGAAGAAACTAAAGGGGTTGAATCTAAATCTGGCATAATTGGCACTGACATAAGCATTAAGCAACTCATTCTGAGGAGACCAGAAATCAGCTTTGAGACCCCCTCTCCTAACTGCTTTTAGGATTTTGTTTTTGTGTGTATATCCAGTTACTACAACCTTCTGACAATTAGTATCCACTTCCACCTTCTCTATCCCTGCACTCATAAACAATATATTACATTAAATCAACAACTTACTCAGAATTATATTGTGGCATTATTCATCATCATCAATATTTCTATGAATCAAACCTTTTAATTTTGAGAGGCATTTCCTTAGTCTTTTCTCATGTATACAAACCATCTCCACTTTTAACTCAACAATCTGCAAAGCAAAACAATAATCAAATATTAATCATTGAACATAATTGTCTGCACTTTGTAAAAATGATTCAGCCATGCTAATAATCATTTTTTTTTATATAGACATGCTGATATTCAATTGAGAACATCACATGAATGAAAATGATATTATTAGCCAGTTAATCTGGTCATGAACTCATTAATGAGAATACATTGTTTCCTTAATGAATTACTCCATATTCTCTATAATACATCTATTTTATCAAACAATAAACACCTAATGGTAATGGCCAAAATGCAGGAATTGGAGACAATTTTTGAATAAACTGTATAACAATCTATTATACTAAAAAGTTCAAGGAAAAATACCTCCATTATCACTGCTGAGAGGAAATGATGGTACAGAGCTATATGGTTTTGAGAAACGTAGGACAAAAGTAGAGAAAATGATTCAAAAACAATTGATATGAGGCAGAGAGATGGAGGGTTATTTATATGTCAATCAAAAGAGAATCTGAACTAAAGTTGGAAGAAACATTAAAGTGTGGGGAAGTGTCACTGTCTTGGGTTTTGAGTCTGTTGGTTGTTTGAACTAGTAGTGCTACAACAAGGCAAAACTAAATGCTTTTTCTGTGACACAAGCAAATTCAGCTTTAGAATATGCGATCCAATCCCCGATGCTTTCCATCTAAGCAAAGTAATGAGTGTATGAGAATTTGAAATGATTGGCTTTGACAGATCTAACATTCTTTTTTCCTTTTGACCGAAGTTTGTACATACCTAGAGAATGGAACAAAAAATCAGAGATTTTGGCTTTAATGACAAATGCATGCAGCATGCTAAACATCTGAACCTTCTGTCTAGAATTTGTCTCTAACATATTAAATTGATGGATGGATAAGCCAGTTTCCTTAACATGCAACACAAGCAGTAGCTATATATGATTTGTTATTCTTGGATCATTTATTATTTGATCTCCAAATTTATGTGATTTTTTGTTGATACCTTTTGTTACAAGTAAACTTAAGCATTTGTGGATTATGGGCACTTTTATATTTTGTCCATCTGGCATCTGCTACATTGAATGTTCATGTAAATTGGATGTCATTAATGTTGATCCTGCATGACATTTATAACGGTTCTATTGTTTTTGTCTTTTTGACCTGCTAAATTACTGAAAATTTGTCATGTGATCAGCGATAGTTTGCCATTTAAAATAAAGTTGACAGTAAAATGCTTACTCTGCAATATGTGCTGGCATGGTAGTACTTGAATAAAGTGTATTTAATTCTTTACTTGTCCAAGATATGGTATTTTATTGGCACCGTTGTGAAGTGAAGCACGTTAAGCAAGGAAAAGGACAAAATTGATCAGAAAAGAAAAAGGGAATAGAAACGTCTACTATGTATGGACACAACTAGAGTGACCACAGGAACCAGACCAAGCAGCAAGTTTGGCATAATTTGGTGGATATAGTGTACTTTTGTTTAGCCTGTACCATATAAGATTAGGATGCCCATACAACTTTATTGTACACCTTCAATGTCTGTTAGATTTCTCTAGTTTAACATCCATCGCTGGATTTTCTAAGGTCTTGTATTTTTCAAACTATATAGTCATTTTTTGTTAAACGTTTGTGTGAGAAGAGTTCAACATAATAGAAACAATTTAAGAATTTAACTCTTAATATAATAATGAATGATTAATGGTGAATAAAAAAGTTTATTTAGAATCAGTCAAATTTAGTTTTTCAAATAGTTTGTCTATCCTGTTAAATAGGTGAAACTTAATTAAGATTATGTATTCATAAAGAAAATATAGACTCCATGATGAGATAAAGAAGGAAAAAAAACTAAACCTGACAAAATTATGTGAAATGTGAAATATTGACTAAAGATTCTTTCATCTGTCAGTGAATACATTGGCTTCTTGAAGACTCTATATCTTACAAGATCTCGATGCCTATGAAAGTTATAAAAGGAGGAACAAGGGAGGCAAATGAACGAAATAGCTGGTGCATACTGTGTAATAGAGTGAGAGTTAAGAAAAGTTGAGATCAGAGGGTAGATTGTAGGTAGCCTACACATGCGAGTTTCAACAAAACCGAAGATATGTTACAAATACAAAGAAAGATCAGACACTGAGATACTTCAAATTAAATACAGAAGAGTTAGAAAATGACTGATATTTTTAATTGCTATTACTATAGCCTATAGGCCAGAGGAACAGCAGGGTAAGTTAAAACATAGGGAATGTTTTCACCATGTACATTTCATTACGTGTCCATTTTACCTGCATGCTTATATTCATGCTGTTTTGATGAGCTGTTAATACAAAAGTAAAGAAAATTAACCCTAAACAGGTCAGCATTGCTGATCAAATTTCACATGTATTGTTTTGAGAGAGACAAAGGTCGATACTTCAACCTCACTAACATTTAAAAGAAAGCTGTATTTTGAGAGTTTGAGATATGTACATCTCTTTCATTTTTACATTTTCCAACAAACATAAATACTCTGTACTTTCAGTGTTTCCGAACTAAGGGAGGATGTAAAAGAAGCACACAAATCAGTGAAATCATTCAAAACATAACATTTGTCTTCAAAGGAATAAAAGAGACGAGACATGAAAAAAAGAAAGAAAATAGGGCCAGGAATTTGGATATGTCATACCAAGACACCTGATATGAGGAATATTTCCAAAGTATTTGGAGAGACCTGCTAGTAAGGCACTTTAAGCGGGGAATTGGGTGGGCGGACACTTATTGTATAATATGTCGCTAAAATCTCAGTTAATTCTTGTGGATAGAGCTTATGCCAATTTTGTCTTCCATCAAGGAAAACAAACATATCTTGCTTACTAAGGCACTCATTGTAATTGTGGAGAATCTATATACCCTAATGTCCTAAAGTAATGTGATCAGCCACAACTTACGCTTACTGTATCCTCTATGTAATGAACAGCAATTCAAAAGAAAGTCTAGAAACTCAATTTCGGCCATGCCGTAAAACTTTTTATGTCTGAGACAACAATGCAACTATGATTAAGGCCACATCAACTACATTTAATTGCAATTATCAGCAATATCAATGGCCGCGAAGCAGACTCAATCACAATTTAAAACATTCCTACTAAACATTTAACCAAAGCAAATAAAAAAAGTTTCAACACCCTCGAATTCAAATCTATCATGCACTAATTTCCTTTATCACCTTCATTTCACACACACAAATTTAATCCTTGCACCAGAGAACTAAATAACACAGAAAAAATATCCATTATTGAAAAATTCAAATTTATTACAGTGTTTCAGATAACAATCGATCTTTACTTACTAGTAGAACTATAACGACTCAATTTACACAGAGACGAACGAAACTAAGAACAACAAGTTTTAGTGTTTTACAGAGATGTAGAAAATCATTCTTTCCCTCCAAGTGTTTGAATAATTGCTTCCAAAAGCTTAATATCGTTATCACGCTTTGTAATTTCTTCTTGCTTTGCTCGCAGTTCTTCCATATGCAACTCAAACACCTCTACAGTAAAAAAAAACTTTCAATTAACTTCACCAGTCACAGATCACGGTAATTCAAATACACAATCATCGAATTCGAAAATAGGATTCACAATTAGGTTAATACTACTTACTTGTGGTGTTTTCGAGTTCTTTGGTGACTTCAAGAGCGCGTAATTCAGCGGCTTTCTGTGACGCTTCCGCTTGTCGTTTCTCGGAACGAGCGCGAGCGGCGGCGGTGATGGCGGCGTCGAGTTCTCGTTCTAAAGTGTGGACGCGTTGATCGAGGAGTTTGATAGTGCGGGCTTGATCGGCGGCGAGAGAGGCTTTAGAGAAAGTGTCGTCGTCGACGAAAACGGCTTTGGTGAGAAGAAGCTTCTGGAGAGATTCGAGATTTGAACTCATTTCTGATAGATTCGTCATCGCTCCGCTCCATCTTTCTCCTTTCGAATCCGAATCCATCATCGCTGAGTGACCTTTCTCGGTTTCTCTCTCATTTCATTTCATTCTCGTTGCTTTTGCTTCTTTTTTTTTTTGTAAATAAAAATAACAAAATTATTAGTATTTCAAACAAATTATTCACAATTTTTTACAGTAATACGGTAAGAAAATTACCCCGAAAATAAATGAGTTTATCTAATTTTGCTACTAGTTTATTCAAAAAACAAAATGTTACAACTACCGGTTTTTTTTTTACAAGAAAACAAAAACAAAACAAAAATTCCCGAAATCAGGTTTTTTAGAGTATGTAGATGTGTGAATCATGACATTCGAGAAGGAAGAAGCTTCAAACTTTGCTAATAAATCGGCACAAATATTACTTTTACTTTACTGTGAGCAATGGATGTGATCTAATTAAAATTGAAAATATAATTGATATCTTAAATCAAAGTAGTATACATATCGAGAAGTTGGCTCTTGGAGAATGTTAACACAATGGAGATAATCCAAAATATCATATACTTTTTTCTTTAAGACCGAAATATCATTCATATACTTATGCTGCTGCCCCTAGTTTTTTTTTTTTTTTTTTTTAGAGAAGCTGCTGCTACTAGTTGGTATTGATAGTTTTCAGTTTAAGATATCAATTTAATTTTTTATTTAAAAAAAATCTATATGCAACCAGTAGTAAACATTTAAGTTATCGATTAAATTTTTTTTGAACAAGCAGTTATCGATTTAATTTAAGATCGACTTTCCCAGGTTTGGACTAAATTTGCTCCATTGTATTTAAATAATTAAATTTTTTTGGTGAATTCAAATAAGTGAATACTACAGGTTAAAACCAGTAGTATTTATGGAAGTGCAGAATTTGCCCATAAAAATTGTAGTTATGCCACCCTGTATTGACAAAATACTATTACATTGAGATTTTGAGTAATACTCTGGACAAGGACAGTCCAATCAAAGTTGCAGCACATCTTTAATACTCTCGATAATAGTAGCATGACTATTGTGCCAAAAGGACATTTGACCCATTTACTTAGGCCCAATACAATCCAAAGCTCAAACGCCACGTTTGGCAACATTACTTGCGACACACCACTTTCCCACAAGGGGGTGCACGGAGCGAGCGAGACCGGTTCAAACGAACCACAACATCTCTCTGCACGTTCCCGCAATAAACTCTCTGGCGGTTACACTTCCCACGATTTCGTAACCGCCGGAGCCAGGTGTGCCATTACAACAACTCTGCAACCCTCCACCTCTAAATAGGGGACTCATAGCAGTCCCCAAGGTAGAATCTAACTCTTCCTCTAAAACCCTCACTCTCTGATCTCTACTGACTTGAGCGTCAGAGTGCATGCAGGCACACACCCCTCATCCGCTCCAAGAAGGCATTCTGACGCATTCTACCACCACTCAAACCACCGCATTCAAAGCACCAGCAGTCACCTTCTGATCAGGTACGATCAACCATTGCAATGAGGTCTAATGCTGTGTTAAGGAATCAGTATCAGTATAGCACTAAATGCTGCATAGTTCCAGTTTCTAGCTATTTGTAAACCTTTGAAAATGGTTAATAACTCAGGATGAGTGTTATTTGATATTCCCATGCAACCACTGAAACCAGTCAGCTATGTTCCATTCCATCTTCAACCCAAGCCTCTAAATCCAGCTCTCCATGGATCGCCTAGGCAGCCACCGTCAACATTAAGCACGAAGCAGTTCACTCTCGAAAAATGCCATATCTCCCATCTTTGAGGTTTATTGACATTTCTACTTTCTAATTGTATTTAAAAGAAAACTACAGAAGAACCGCAAGTCTTCTCTCAAAACTTGATGCATAAGTAAAGATTCTATTTTATTGACATTTCTACTTTCTAATTGTATTTAAAAGAAAACTACAGAAGAACTGCAAAATTGCAGTCTTCTCTCAAAACTTGAGGCATAAGTGAAGATTCTATGCTAGACACATAATGTTTCCAGATCTCCAGTTCAACCACAAACAAGATAGAAACAGATGAACATTAGGTGCAACCGATTACTTTCGAACCCAACAAATCAAGTTCCCCTGTTCAAAGAAACTATCAGCAGCAAAACCAAAACCAGACCATAATTTTTGGCCAAACTTCTTCTGTCAAACATCTGAGAATAAGCTAGATTGAGTCATTTCCCTCAAGCTCTTAATTTCCAAATCCACAGCAGAGGTCTTGCTTTCATTTGTATATTGTCGAAAGAAAACAAAGAATTCAGATTGGAGCTGCTGCTGCAGAACTGACATGTACAATCTTTTATAGACCTACATACTGTTGAAATTTAAAGACACGACAAACAAAAATTCAAACAGAAAACCTGTATGCAGACTCAAGGGCGCCTTCCAGATGCTGTGAATTTCCAATGGCATACATCAAAAACTTACTGAAGAATACAAGGGACAAAAGAAGCAACATCTATGAACATGGAAAATTAGTTTCTTCGTGTTCATCTGTATTTTAGTCTCTCCTCCAGTCATCTGTGGATTGAATTTATGGGAAAACACATAAATTCTGTCAAGGAGAAAAGCTTTAAACTTTCTTTCTCCTGGTCACTTTTCTCTTTACCAATGATTAAATACTTCCTATCATTTGTCATATAAATAAAACAAAAATGATTCTCCATCCTAGAGAAAGAATGACTTTCTCTTCTCATGCATGTATTTACTTCAAAACCTACTGCATCAAGTTTTCTTGGGACAATAACCCAGTATATGTGTGCATTGCAGTTGGTGTACTAAGCTTAAAAATGAAAGCTTACACCTTCCAGTAAGACAATTAATGAAAATCACCATTGGAATTCGATATATCAAAGTTCAAACCCCGCGGATAGACACTTCAAGTTGTTGCACTCTCTTAGCCAAATCATGTTTACCACAATTCTTCAATCCATCAGTAACCATATCAAAGCATCTAGATATAGGTACAAAACCAATCTCAGTCATTTCAAATAGATAATTAGCAGCATCAACAAACCTTCCACCACGGCCACACATAGTTATAAGCATAGTATAAAGCGGCCGATTAGGAGGATGACCCTTTACTTTCATATCAGAAAAAAAGCAAAAAGCATCATCAAATTGACCTCTCTTAAACAAAGCCTTCATAACAGGTGCATACAAACTAGGAAAAGGTCTATTACCTTCCTCACTAAAATTATTCAACAACCTAAAAGCTTCATCCATCAACCCGATTTTCGAAACCGCTGGCACCAATATCTTATAAGTATTAACATCAGGAACCATTCCCAATTTACATAACTCATGATAAAGCTCAATACAAAACTTAACTTCCTCTTCCCCACATTTACAAATTGATTCCATCAACGCATTAAATGTTCCCACATCAGGTACAATCCCTTCCTTCACCATCTTTCTCACCATTCCTTTCGCTGATTCAATATAACCAGCATTTAACAGCCCTTCAATTAGAAGATCACGACCTCTAACAGGAGGGGTAAACCCTTTATCACTCATTTCCTTTAGAAACTGTTGTGCCTCACGCATTTTACCACTCGAGCACCACGCGTTGACGAGAAGCGCGTAGGTGCGTTTATCAGGGTTAATACCTTTACGAAGCATGCGGCGGATTAAGGCATACGCGGCGTGGAAGAGTTTTGATTCGCAGAGTGCGAAAAGGAGGGAGTTATAAAGTTGAAGATTCTGAGGGCAGTTAAAGATTTTACATTTGTTGAAAAGCTGAACGGATTGGTCGATATGGCGGTGGCGGCCGTAGGATTCAATTAAGGATGAGACGGCGGAAGGGGAGAGGGAGAGGTGGTGGTGGTGAGTCATTTGATGGATGATGGACCACATGGTTTGGTAATTGTTGGAGTTGGCAAGGATTGTGACTATTTCTTCGAATTCGACAGAGGTTGGAGTGTAGGGAGGGTGGTGGTGGAGGGATTGGGCCCAGTTGAAGAAGCGGAGGGATTCGATTGGGGAAGAGGAACAAGCGCGGAGGACGCGGAAGACGAGTTCAGGGGTAATTGTGATTCGGAGTTTGTTGAGAGTTCGCTCAAGGTAGAAATCACGACGGACGATGTTTGCGACGTGTTGGATTGCGGCGAAGTATTCATCTTTGGAGGTGGTGGTTGTGGTGGTGGTTAGGGTTTTGTGGTGATGGAGTAGTTTTGATTTAGAGAGTGTGTTTGCTGTTCGGACGAGTTTTGCGAATGTGAGCAGCATTGCATTGCGTTTGTGTGAGTACAGCTTTTCGGTTGTATACGTTGCAAGCTGTAAAAAAACAACTGTAAACTTGTGAGAAAAAACTGTTGTCAAACATATTTATTTTTACCATATAAACTAATAAGTAATCCGCTGGAAATTCAATTAATCTAACCAGAAAGAGCCAAAAAAAAAAGTCGGGAGAACCTAGACATTCAATATTGATGCGACTAAAATTTCAAAGAAACTATGATGCAAATTATACCAAAAATAAGAAATATTGACTTTGTAAGCAAAATTGTACAAAGAAAGCACGATGCTCAATTCCACTTGACACAATAAACAATAAGAAACAATGAACAATTCCGTAAACATTTCTACATAACACAAATAGACAATAAACAATTATCTACACAATAAGCAATTATCATAAACAAGCATAAGGTTGCTCTATCAGGCTGGATAATCTCAAAGCCCTGAATGTACAAGTAGATAAGATGAACAACAATTCAACATGACCTTGTTTGCAACAAAAAAAAAAGTAGAAAACAACTGATGCGCGTGAAGAGGAGAGAGGAATTAAAGCAGCGTTGTCAAATAACGATTATAGCAGCGCAATTGCACATCAGAATAAGCAATTTTCCAGTTCCGAATTCAAGAATCCTAAAACAAGCAAATGGAGAAGGAAGGAGATATTGGAGAATTGATTGGCTTACCTTACCTGAGAAGAGGTGGTTGTGAAGAAGAGAGAAATCGGCGGTCAGCGGCGATAAGACGCGAGAGAGACAAGACAAGTGAGTGAAGAGAAGCGAGAATAAGTGTCTGTTTGGAGACACATTTTTCTCCTCCAAACTTGCGTTTAAACAACAAAACGCAGTTTCCACCCTTTTCTTGTTGTTTGGCCGACAGAAAAAGCAATTCCCGGAATCGTGCTTTTGGCTTCTAAACGCCGGTATAGGAGAAGCTGGAATTCCTAGCTTCCACGGCA